>Ga0197143_1000755_pt1 | contig 31401 bp, 38 predicted proteins | sample GBS70_MetaG_FD_148603 | JGI IMG/M metagenome (GOLD analysis project Ga0197143, IMG submission 148603) | Sediment microbial communities from Great Boiling Springs, Gerlach, Nevada, United States - GBS 70_MetaG | ecosystem: Environmental > Aquatic > Thermal springs > Hot (42-90C) > Sediment... | reverse complement strand
ACTCAAAATCCCCGTGCGTATCGCCGACGATCAGCGCGTTTCCCTCGAGCTCCAGCAGCTGCGGTTCTGCTCGGAAGACTCTTAGAGCCTCTTCCAGGAGCTCGGCTAACTCCTCGGCGCTCAACCGGTCCGCGAGCTCGGGATCCTCAACAACTTTTCTGGTAACTTTCATTGCTGGAGCGGCAGACCCTTACAGTGTACGACACCTTTAACCCTCCTCACGAAGTTGGGGCAGAAGTAGCACTGGAGGAAGGGTACCTCCCTGCTGAGCACCGGACAATCTACCACTTCTTTCTTCATCTTAGAGACAAGCTTCGGAGATAACCCTTTCAAACGATCCTTGACTTCATCGGGAACTTTCACCGGTTTCTCAACCTCCCTGACCTCCAGCTCGTACTTCACGCTCACGGTCGATCTGACAACCCCTCCGAAAACCCCTGTATAAACTTAGGCGCGATACTCCTGAGCGAAAGCGCCTGTAACTCCTTAGTACGTGCGTAAGTTTAAAAGAGGTGGGTAAAGCATTTCGGCTCGTGCCTTGGTTGTACGATGTAGCGCGGACAGTAGGCGGCTACGGTGGCATTTTTGTCGTCTCAGCGCTAGGGAACATGATCCCCTTCGTCCCAATCCCATACCTCGCTGCGGTGTACTTTTACTCTATGAGGATGGTGGGAGCTAGCCCGCTGCTGGTCGGAGTGGTGAGCGGGCTTGGCGGAGCGTTGGGTAAGCTTGCCATATACGCCGTCGGCCGTGGTTCAAGGGTCTTCCTGAAGAGGGAGACGAGGTATCGCTACGAGAGGATCGGCAAGCTGCTGAAGGGCTACGGCGCCCTAGCTGCGTTCCTCTTCGCTGTCACGCCCTCCCCCGACGACGTCATCGTCATACCGTTGGGGCTGATGAAATACGACGCCCTCAAGCTCTTCCTCGGCTTAGCCGCCGGGAAGGTCGTGCTATCCACAGCAACCGCTTACGCTGGCAGGACCGTGGCAATGCTAGCAAAGCATGAGCTGCTACTGGAGCTGACGCTCTCTCTCGTGCTTTTCGGAATCGTGATCGCCCTACTAGTGTTTTTCGACTGGGAAAGAGTGCTAGAGACGCTCGCCGACCGCGGTTTTAGGGGTCTTGTAGCAGAGTTGAAAGAGAAGGGGTTCGCCGCCGTTGTGAAGCCTAGGAGTGCTCAACCTTCGCGGCAATAGCCACGATCTCCACTAAAGCGCCTGCGGGCAGCCCGCTCACTTCGACCACCGCCCTTGCCGGGTACGTCCTGAAATACTGCGCGTACACTTCGTTGAAGTCCTTGTAGTAAGAGATGTCGCGCAGGAAGACGACCACCTGTACCACGTCCTCCATGGAGAACCCAGCCGCTTCGATTATTGCCTTCAGGTTCTCCAGGGCTCGACGCGCTTGTTCGCGCACGCCCCCCTCCACAAGCTTACCCGTCGCTGGGTCTATGCCTATTTGCCCCGAAACGAAGAGTAAGTTACCGGCTCTGCGAGCTTGCGAGTACGGGCCTATAGGCCTAGGAGCCCTCTCGGTGTAGATTACGCCGCTCACGGGGGAGGTTCGCTTCGATCTAGATAAGGTTAGCGCGCACTCGCTGAAAGACAGAAAGAAGGACGTAAACCGCGCACGGTTGAAGCGTTCAAAGTTCACACGCTCCTCGCTTCCTCGGCCTGAACTTCTTTCACTTGCTCAAGCAGCTTCTGAGCTCTGCTCCTCACAGTCCAGCGGTCTCGCAGGCCGTCGAAACCTTGCCTTTCGACGCGCAAGGAAGCAGCGGCGGCGGCCATAGCGGCTGCTTCTTCTACAGAGAGGTTGCGAGCCCGCTCGAGGGTGAACACGGTCAGGAAGATATCGCCTGCTCCCGTCGTATCGGCAACATGCTCGGGAGCCAGCGCCGGTACGTAGAGCACCCGTCCTTCAGCGGCAACGTACGCACCGGTGTGGCCCATCGTCACCAGAGCAGCTTTCGGGCCTCGCGCTGCAAGCCACTCCGCGGCTTGCGGCGGCTCCAGGCCTGTGAGCACACGAGCTTCTTCAGCGTCGGCGTGAACGATGTCTGCTCTGCTCAAAGCTCCAAGCGCTATGTCGCTCCTAACCAGCTTGACAGGCTCTCTAGGCTTAGCCGTCCTAATGTACCCTTGAAGGTCCACGGCTGTGAGCGCAGCGCGGGAGCGCACGGACTCGAGGACCTCGAGAGGGACTTCGCCGATCACTGGACCGACAACCGCAACTTTGCCGGACAGATCCACAAGCTCCGCGTCGAGTAAGCCGAGGTTTTCCGCTTTTGCTTGGAGTGTGAGCTCCCTCTCCGAGTCGCGATAGGCCAGCCTGAAGCGCGTGGTCTTGGTGCCGCGGACCATTCGGATATAAGAGATATCGATCCCGCTCCGAGAGAGGAAGATCAAGTACTCGTCCGGGAAATCCTCGCCCACCTTCGAGACGATCGCAGGTTTATACTCGTGCCGGAGGGCTGTGAGCGCCCCATAGACAACGGTCCCGCCGAGGCTCTGCCAGCGCGTACCCCCTTTAACCACAGTGTCTATCACCACGTGCCCGAAGAACACAGCTTCCAGAGCCAAGCTACTCACCCATCACCTCGACTACTACCTTTCTTGAAGCGCGGGGGCCGTCAAGCTCTACAAGAAAAATATTCTGCCACGTGCCGCGCACCAAGCGACCCTCCTTCACCGGGAAGATTCGGGCGGAGCCTACGAACGCTGACGCCAGGTGGGCCGCGGCGTTGTCATCGATCCTGTTGTGTTCCCACTCACTCTTGTCGGGAAACTCCTCGGTAAACTTCCTCAACATATCGTTCACGAGCCCTCTCTCGTGCTCATTGGCAATGACGGCCGCGGTCGCGTGCGGAGCGAAAACCAAGCACATTCCGTTCGTCACGCCGCTCTCCGCCACGGCCCTCTCGACCTCGTAGGTGATGTCGACGAGCTCTCTCCTGTGCTGCGTCCTAATAGCGAGCTCTCTAAAATAGACCTTCAATGCTGTCACCGCCCCGAGTTTCCCCCCAGGTTAATAAAGCGCGCGGAAGGGCGCCAACACGCTTTTATAGGCGTATCGGGCGCCCCCTTCACCATGGCGTCGGATGAGATTAAGATAGTGGCTTACCTAATTTTGGTTGTAGAACCCGGTAAAGAGTACGAAGTGCTTAGACGGCTGCTCGAGATGGAGGCTGTAAGCGAAGCGCGCATAGTTTACGGAGAATTCGACATCGTCGCAAAGCTGGAGGTTAACGACCTCAGCGAGCTCGAAAAAGCTGTTTTGGGAATAAGGAAGATCCCAGGCGTGGAGAAATCCATCACGCTGATATCGGCTTAGCGACCTAAAAGCCTCTGAGAGCGTTATAGATCAAGTACACAGCAAGCGAGAGAGAGATGGGCAGCGGTAAAGCTGGAGCATAGCCCCTTTTCTCCAGAAGCTTCAGGGTGAGACCCATCCCCGCTATAGCAGAGGGAACTACAAGGAGCATCCTAAGAACGTCAAACGTGGGGGTTAAGAGAGCCAGCGAACTTAAAGCCCCGTAGAGAACCACGTCGCCCATCCCCAGGGCAACGCCTCCGATGTTCACTGTGAACGGGGTGAGCGGGGAGGGCCCCCTGCCTTCCACCCCTTCGCTTTGGCTTGGAGAATCCCTAGGGATCCCATCTAGTAAACGCTTCAAAGGCCCCTTGTAGACCGCATACGCGTCGTACGCGGCCGCAGCGGCTAGCATCGCCATCAAACTGATAGGCGGTACCATGGCGGCTATGACTGAACCGGTTAGGGAGCCGACAGCGATCTGCACAAGCACAACGAGAGGCGAGAGAGGCCGCAAAGCGAGAGAGAAGGTTGCCGAAAGAGCGAAAGCTAGCGATGCAAGCGTCGCCAGCGCGGGGTCCATCCCGCAGGCTACAGTGTACGTCTCCCCCACGAGGAAAGCAGCCATGAAGAACGCTAGGTAGCCTAAGGCTTTCACGAGCGTGAAGCGGATCCTTGTTAGAGCCACCAGCAGCAGCGCTCCGGCCAGCAGCAGCGACACGAAAAGCAATGCATTGAAGAACGCAGCCTCCGCCCCTTCTTCCTTAACGAACGGTCCTTCGAGCTCCTCAGCCATGCCTGTAGCGGCTAGCACCCAACCTCCTAAACCTCCTAGTAGGAGGCACAGCGCGACTGCCACATACAGCTTGGCGGGTGCAATCTTCACGCTAGCTGCTGCGCACCGCGCAACTTATCCTTTTTCCCTTGCAGGCAAGCTTAGAAATCGGTGCTTGTCTGCGCGAGCCCTTTTATACCTTTGTTTTGCTGGCGGCACGTGGAGCGGCTAGAAAGCTTGCTCAAACTGGGCTCCCTCGTCGACCCCTGGCTCGAGAGGTACCTTCTCAAAGACGCTAGCCTCGAGTTCCACGAAGCTTTGCTGTACCCTGTTAGGGCTGGCGGGAAGAGACTTAGACCTGCTCTCACGTTGGCTGCGGCTGTGGCATCTGGTGGCACAGTCGAGTGCGCGATGCCTGCCGCCGCAGCTGTTGAACTAGCCCACAACTACTCTCTGATCCTCGACGACATAATCGACCACAGCGAGCTCCGGCGGGGCAAGCCGACTCTGTGGAAAAGGTACGGTTTGTCAACCGCGATCTTGGCAGCCGTGCACTACCGCGAGTCGATCTCGCAGGCTCTCAACGATACGAGGGATCCTAAGCTCTTCAACGAAATCATGGCGAGGACGCTGAAGCTCTTGACGGAAGGTGAAAGGCTGGACGTGCTCTTCGAGCAAGCCGGTAGGCCCGACGAACCGTACGTGGTCGAGAAGCGGCGCCGGATCGTGATACTAACCGATTACCTCGATATGGTGTACAAAAAGACCGGCGCGCTTATAGAAACTTCCTGCATTTTCGGAGCCCTCTCTGCAGGGGCTGGCGCACCCCTCGTTGAGGCTCTCGGGAGCTACGGGAGGAGTCTAGGCTACGCGTTCCAGATCGGCGACGATATAATCGATATCTTCGGGCGAGAGGAGGTGACGGGGAAAAGAATCGGGAAAGACATCGAGGAACACAAGCTCGGCAACGTTGTGGTCCTGCTGGCTGAGGAGGAGCTTAACGGGAGCGAGCGAGAAGAACTGCTCGCGATACTGAGGAGTGACGTTGTCGACGCTTCAAGCGTCAAAAGGGCTCTCGAGCTCATCTCCTCCACTCGCGCAAGAGAGAGAGCCGAGGAGCTGAGAAAGAGGTACTCCGAAGAAGCTGTGCGTGCTTTGAGCACGTTGCCACGGAGCGAGGGCAGGAGCATGCTGGAGGCGCTGGCGGAGTTCGTCGCTACGAGGGAGTTCTGAATGCGCGCCGGAGAGCTACTGGTGGTGAAACTTGGGGGATCCCTGATCACCGATAAGCGCAAGCCACTAACTCTTAACCGCGAAAGGTTAGACTCCGCTGCTAAGGCGCTCACGGAGGTTGCGCGCGGTAGGAAACTTGTAATCGTACACGGTGGTGGCAGCTTTGGCCACTATGCTGTCGTGCAGGCTGGCGGCTCGAGGGAGAGGTTAGTCTCCGATGTCTCTTACTGGATGAGCGTTCTAAATCTCGAAGTGGTGACGGCTTTACGCGCTGCCGGTGCGCCAGCGGTTGGATTACCCCCGTTGGCCGTAGCGCGCATAAATAACGGGCAACTTTCGCTTCAGAGGGAGATCCTCGAGAGCTACCTCAAAGACGGCACCGTACCGGTCACACATGGCGGCTTAGTGCTACAGGGTGAGCGGCTAGAAATTCTCTCCGGCGACGTGCTAGCCAGCGAGGTCGCCGTAAAGCTGGCGGCAAAAACCCTTGTGTTCCTGATGGACATCGATGCGGTTTACACGGCAGATCCACGTTCGGACCCTCAAGCTCGCCGGTTGGAGGTCGTCAGGAGGTCGGATCTGGAGGCAATAAAGGGTGGCAGCTCTGGTACCGATGTGACAGGGGGGTTGCTCCTTAAGCTGAGGGAAGCCCTCCGCGCGGCGGAGGCTGGAGTTAGGGTGACTTTAGGGGGTGTGAACGAGCTTCAGGCTATGGTTGAAGGAGGGGAGGGAAGGTACACTAGGGTGGAGCCTTAGCAAAGGCTACCATTACGAGTCGCGGTGTCGCAGACCTCCCGCGCTCGATTTTTAAACAGCTGCTCTGCGATCGACTGGTGCTCCGTGACCGGTGCTACGCGGGTAGTTGTCATAGGCTACGGAGCGGCTGGAGCGGCCGCGGCCAAGTACGCCAAAGCCATTAACAGAAGTTGCACCGTCACGGTGTTCGAGAAGAGGAGGTACGCGTTATACCACCCGTGCTCCATACCCGACGCTATAGCTGGCACTCTCGAGTTAAGCTCGTTGATCGAGGATCCTCCTGTCACGCCCGGTCTTGAAGTTCGTACCGCCACCGTCGTTGAAGATATTGATGCGGGCGGCAGGGTGGTGCAAGCCCGCGACCTTAGAACGGGCGAGAAGCTCAATGTAGAGTACGACGCACTAGTGCTCGCAACGGGCTCAAAGCCTTCCATCCCACGCAGCATAAGGATCGAGGACAGCAGCGGCGTGTTCACGATCAAGACGCTGGAAGACGCGGAATCAGTTGTAGAAGCGGCTAGAAAGCACGCAGCCGCGGCTGTAGTCGGTGGCAGCGCGTTGGGCGTCGAAATAGCGCATGCTCTCGCGAAAAGAGGGGTGAGGGTAACACTGATCGAGCGCTTCCACCAACTGCTCCCCGAAGGATTGGACCCCGAAATGGCAAAAGAGGTAGAGGGACGTTTGGAGGCGGAAGGGGTCGCGCTTGTTCTGGGAGACGGTGTCTCTGAAATTCACGGCGAAGCAGGTGCCAAGCGAGTTATTACTGGCGGCGGTAGAGTCCTCGAGGCAGGCTTCGTGGTCTTGGCTACCGGAGTTAGAGCGAACAACGAGATTGCAAGACGGATGGGGCTTGAGATTGGCGTTAGCGGTGGTGTGAGAGTCGACAACAAGATGGCGGCAAGCGCTCACGGAGTCTACGCTGCCGGTGATGTCATCGAGGTGCGAGAGCTCTTGACGGGAAAGCCCATCCTTAACCCCTTCGCCAGTACCGCGTATTTGACCGGGCGCGTGGCTGGAGTCAACGCAGCGGGCGGCGAGGCCGAGCTCGAAGGCGTGCTGCGGAGCTGGGTGGTCAACCTAGGAGGTTTCAAATTCGGTGCTGCCGGCTTGACAGAAGCCGAAGCCAGGAACGCCGGTTTCCACGTTTTGTCAACTGTGGTCACGGTTCAGGAGAAGCCGGTGTTCTACCCCGACTCCAAGCCTGTGACGGTGAAGCTTATCGTCGACAGCGTCGACGGGAGGCTTCTCGGAACGCAAGTAGTCGGAGAAGGCGACATCCTCGACAAGCTGAACCTAGCCGCTGCCGCGATAGCTGGCGGCTTCACGATCGAAAAACTCCTCATGCTCGAGCTGGCATACACCCCGTCGCTCAACGAGGTTTTCCACCCGCTCCTCGTCGCCTCAGATGCGCTCATTCGCTTGCGAGAGAGGAAGTCAAGGAAGAAGGGGTCGCCAGCCTAGCGCTCATCAACAACTCAGACCTCACACGCGCGCTCACACCCCTGAAGGGGGGCTCCCTCACACTAATTAGGTTTAGCTTGTAATCGAGAGAGCTTACCTCAGCTCGAGGCTTTCCAGTTCTGTGATGAAGAAACCTTTGCCGAGATTCAGGAGCAGCCATGCTCGAAGCTCTTCCCCCTTCTCTGCCTCCAGTTCCAGCACAATCCTTTCACCCCTTTCCCTCACAGTAATCGGGTTAAGGGAATCCAGGTACCGAGCCGCAACCCTCGCGAACACTGTCTTGTGGAAATCGAATAGAATCCTCCCGCCCTCCCTCACTATGAGGACTTCCTCTTCCATCAACGGGTAGTCTTGCCACCTCACGTAAACTCCAGCTCATCAGCCTATGAAAACGGTAACGTTCAGCGTTAACCACGCGCAGTTACGGAAACGTAGATTCATGCACACAAGCTTAACCGATAATGCCGACGTAGCTTCCTTGGGTGAGCTTGGCCACCCTGACTAAAAGCTCTGTCCCGCTAACCGCAATATCTCCAAAGTCTGTCGTAGGCTCCCTATGCTTTGTGTTTACAACTATGGTCTCGATGTTGTTCTTCGCTATAAGAGTTGCCACGTCTAGAACGGACTGGATGGCTGGGTCGAAAGCGAACCGGCTAACTCTGCGGTGCTTCTCCAGCGGTATATTCGCGTTGCCATCGCTAACGATCACGAGCACCGGCTCGTACCCCTTCCTCCGCTCGGTCAACGCCATGTTAAGACCTAGGTACATGCCGGACGCGAGGGGGGTGAAGTCGTCCAAACCTATACGAGAGATCTTGCTGAGCACCAGGTTGAAGTTTGTGGACGGGTGGTGAGCAACAACCGCCCCGAAACCCTTACAGACAACGAGAGCCACCCGGTCCCTGTAGCGGCGGGCTTCCCTCTCCACAGCCCTCAGAGCTGTGAGTATCCCCCTCACCGAATACATCATCGACGCGCTCGAGTCCAAGATCAGTATGAGGGTTACCTTAGACCTCCCTGTCAACAGCTTGGCTCTAACGGCATCCCACTTGAGAGACGGGAAAGCCCCTACCGCGGCGCTGCGCCTAAGCGTTGCTGGGAAGTGTATCTTGAAGTAGGAGCCCTTAGGCAGCGTGTAGTCGACGGTCATCGAAGCGCCCATCATTCTCCTCCTGCCGCGGAAACGCGCTTTCTTCCTCGAGACGTTGATCGCCAGCTCCACTAGCTGGCTGGGCTCGACCCTACCGCCCAGTATTTTCACTCCTCGCGACACTTGCAGAAGAGTCTTCCTGAGGTCTGCAGCACCCGAGAAGCTGGCGTAAACAGCCCTCTTCGTTTTGATTAAGGCCCTACGCCCCGAGTACACGCTGTCCCTGCCGAAGAGCATGCTCAAAAGGAGCCAGAGGAGTATGGCTAGAGCCGCTAGGCGTAGGTCCACGAACGCTAGCAGGACAAAGAGCAGCAGCGCCAGTACGGATATTAACGCGTCGGCCTTTCCCGAGATCTTAGGGCTAGAACGACCACCGGGGAAAAAACCTGACCTGGCTTTTCTTCTCGCCCACCTCCTCCTTGGCGGTAGCTGGCACCTTCCTCCCCAACGCCTCGCTCAACGCCGCCCGGATCTCTTCCTTCGTAGGCGGTGGCTTGAGGCCCTCGGCCCTCGTCCTGTGGCTTAAAGCCAGTTCTAGACCAGCGACAACGTCCTCCTCTGCAACCTCGCCTCTGCCCTCGAGCGCGGCGAGAGCCCTTGCGACCTTAATGGTTACTATATCGGGCCTGTAGCCATCAACCTCGAGGCGCACGCAGACCCTCGCGACGAGTTCGTATAGTTCATCGCCGACTCTCACGTTGGGGAGCATACGCTTGGCTTCAGCTATCCTCCTCCTCAACTCCTCCTCCACAGGCCTCCACTTCGCTTCGAAACCCACCGGATCGCTCTCGAACTCAACGTTCCTCCTCACGATCTCAGCCCTTAGCTTCGGGTCGCGAACAGTCTCCACTTTAACTCCGATCGCGAACCTATCGAGGAGCTGGGGCCTGAGCTCCCCCTCTTCAGGGTTCATCGTACCGACCAGGATGAACCTCGCCGGGTGCCTGAGCGAGACCCCTTCGCGCTCAACCACGTGCCACCCAGAGGCGGCAGCGTCGAGGATCGAGTCGACGATGTGGTCGGGCAGTAAGTTCACTTCGTCGACGTACAGCAAGCCCCTGTTGGCCCTGCCTAGCAGGCCGGGCTCGAACGCGACTCTACCTTCCTTCAAAGTCCGCTCGATGTTTATCGTGCCCAGCACCATGTCCTCAGTCGCTCCGATAGGGAGCTCCACCATCGGCATCGGGGCCTCCGCCACCGGGAGCTTACCGTTCTCGCTGAGCCTAGCCTTACACACGTCGCACATATCCCGCGGGGAGTCTGGATCACAGTGGAATGGGCAGTCGCTTACGACCTTTATGGGAGGCAACAGCCTCGCGAAGCTCCTCACAACGCTCGATTTGCCCGTGCCCTTAGGACCCATTATGAGAAGCCCTCCGATGGAAGGGTCAACAGCTAGCGCGAGCAGTGCCCGCTTGAGGTCTTCCATCCCCACGTAAGCCGGGAAGGGTAGCAGCCCCACTACACCGCACCGACGAGAGAGAGCCCCATGAAAGCTTAAAAGGTCTTCGGTTGAGGGCGCCGCAACCAGGAAGCCGCCTGTTCCTATCAGGCTTATTCTGCTAGAGGCGCGCGCGCAATATCCTCCGTCCCTCCTCTTTGGGTTTCCTGCGACGCTTTTACGGTAACCTAAACGTTATTTTTTCATAACCAGCGATTCTCTCTCCTTCTTCAACCCGTATAACAACTATGTTTTCTCCAACGAGCTCAGAAGTCCCCGAACACTCGACTTCCTCCACCCGAGCGTTCGGTGGGAAGAACCAGTAAGCTTCGAACGGGTACTCAGCAACCTCCTCCTCGTAAAGGTTTTCGTAGTAGTTCAAGCCTCTCCTGGGTTTTCCCTTGAAGTGTACAAAAAACACCAGGTAAGGTTCCTCAGGGTCCCCGCGGAAGCCCAAGTTAACTCCTAGGACCAGCGGTCTCACGCGCTCCCCGTTGATGACCACCTCCTCCCTGTCCAGGTACTGCTGCATGTTAAGAGCTGCGCTCGCTAGCTCCCTGTTCAGCTTCTCGAGATCCTTAGAGATGCCGTCGTAGTACCTGTCGTAATCCAAGTACTCGAATATCATCACCTGGTGTACTTCGAGCCTCTCGCTGACCGAAAAGAGCCCATAAGCGTGAAGAGGTTCTACTCCCCCCTCCCCCATCGCCTTCCCCGCACGCTAAACTCCGCCGCGTCGCCCCGCTGGCAGTATGCCAACACTTGCAGGGTCGACACCGTTGGCTTTCAGCACCTCGGCCGCGAAATAAGCGTCCGGCAGAGCTCCCTCGAACTCCGAACGGTCTTCGCCGTCAACCTCGATCACTATTTTCGGGACGGCGTATACGCCGTACTTGTCCGCCAGCTCCTGGAACTCCAGCGCTTCGATCATGTCGCCGTATATCCTGTCGTTGACCATCGCGAAGCGGTGGGCAGCCCTCACGGCGAGCGGGCAATAGGGGCACGTGGGCGTCACGAACACCTTTATCACGGTCTTACCGGCGACGTGGTCCCTCAGCGCGGCCGCGACACGAGGGTTCAAGCCCTTCGGTTCGCCGCGTGAAGCATCGATCACGTCCTCTACAAGTGCCGCGAACTCGTAGCCGGCTGGAGTCCCGAAGAACCTGATGTTGTACTCCTTGACCCCGTGCACGACGATAGCGGGATACATCCGGATGTTCAACCTCTCGGCTTCCACCGATCCTTTCGCGAGCTCGAGAACGCTCACTTTATCCGATGCGCTTGCTAGAAGCTTCAGAATGCTCCGTATGTCGTCGCAGTGCTCGCACTCCCCTTCAGGATCCGAGAAAAACAGGAGCTTAACAGGGTTCTCTAACGAAGCGAAAGCTTTCCTAAGCTCCCCCACGAGCTCCTCGTCGTACTCTACCGGCACACATCCACCTGGGTAAGAGGTCCTTAAAAAGCGCTCGATGGAGCTGCAGCCCCGTTGCCAGAGCCGGAACAGCGGTGCGCGCCGCGCTACTCTTTCTAGAAATCGCGCGCAGGTTATAAAGGGGTTGAAAACGGGGGATCGGATCATGAGTTCAGCGATAAGCTATGCAGCCGGTTTGGCTCTGCTGGCCTTGCTCGCCCTGCTTGCGAAGAAGCGTAGAGCGCTCGACACGAAAGGTGTGGTAGCGGCGTTGGTTGTCGGCTTGACACTACTCGCCACCAGCTGGATCGCTCTAGCTTTGATGATAGTGTTCTTTCTCTCCTCAACGGCGCTAACGCTTTTCAGGTACAAAGAAAAGGAAAGAATAGGAGCCGCTGAGAGGAAAGGGGGGCGAAGCGCTGCGCAAGTCCTTTGCAGCGGAGCGGTCCCCGCAGCTCTAGTCGGGATCTCGCTTTTGATCCCCGAGCGTGGGGCACAGCTGCTTTTAGCTGCCAGCAGCGCCATCGCGTACGCTAACGCCGACACGTGGGCTTCAGAGATTGGCTCGCTCAGCAAGAGCCAACCGTTTCTGATCGTAAACCCTAGTGTAAGAGTCCCTCCCGGCGTCTCCGGTGGGATTACGCTCTTGGGCGAAGTAGGTGCGGCGAGCGGCTCAGCGCTCATAGCGCTCACATACTTCCTGCTAACCGGCGAGACCGCGCTGATGGTGTTCCTTCTCGGGTGGGCTGGCGAGGTAGTGGACGCTATCCTCGGGGCTGTCCTCCAAGTCAAGTACGAGTGCCCGAGGTGCAAGGTGCTGTGGGACCACCCTGTACATGTCTGCGGCAGCGAGGCGGTCTACCTGCGAGGAAGCAGGTGGATGAAAAACGAGGTTATTAACCTGGTGACGGAGCTCGTGGTCGTGCTCGCCGCTATACTCACTTCACGAGGTCTGTGAAGTCGAAGCCCACAGGCCCCAGCTCCTGAGTGTCGAGCTCGAGCTCGATCTTGTGCTCGCCGGGCGTGAGACCCTTCCCCAGCTCCAGCGTTATTATGATCTCGTCGCCAACAGCCACGTAGAAGCTCTTGTCAGCGGCTTCAGAAGCCTTCATCTTCCACCCTTTAAACTCGACCCAGATCTTTTCCGGCGGCACCTCCTGGTCGTCGACCTTAGCCCTGAGCCTCCCGCGGACCGTGCCCCCGCCGAGCGTGTTGCGCAGCTTTAGGCGCACGCCATCAGGAGCCCCGTCCCCGTTCAAGTCGACGTTCTCCAAGCTCCCCTTCACGTAGAGCTGCCTGAGCAAATACCTCGGGATGAACATCGTTCTTCGCGAACTTTACCTCTTGAACGTTAAAATGGTTAACGGCGCGCTGCGCTTCGATGCCGACAAACGCTAACGGTTTGCCAAGAGGTCCTCAACATATCGCCTGAGCTGGCAGGCTTTGCAGATCTCGCCCGAGGAAGGCATCCCGCACGCACGGCAGCTTCTAAAAGGCCCACCCCTTTCGAGGAAAGGTGTTAGCGAGTTCTTGAGAGCTATAATCTTGTGTTTGGCTCCGGGGTCTTGCTCAGCGACCTCGTTGAGCCACCTGCGCAGCGGGTGTCTCAGTGAGTAGACGATGTAAGGGCACTCTACTTGGGGGCTCTCGATGCCATGCAGCAGCGCGTACGTAAGCACTTCCTTTTCCGGTATAAAGTAGAAAGGCTTTACACGCGGCACCAGCTTCTCGTGGACCATCTCGCTCCTAGGTCCTTCCCTCGCGATCGACAGCAGGTTAGCTTGGACGGCATTCATAAGGAACGCTTGAGCTTCATCGTCCAGATTGTGGGCTGTCGCGAGCTTATCCGCGCCTAGCTCCAGGGCGGCGCGGTTCAGCAGGTACCGCCTGAAGACACCGCACACCGTGCATGGTTTATACCTTAGACCGTCCAGCATCAGCGCCGATACCGCTTCGTCGAGCGTGAAACCGAGCTCCTCCCTGAACGCCTTCGTGACGAGCTGTACGCCCCATTCCCTCGCGTGGGCTACAGCAGCTCTCGCTTTCTCCTCGCGGTAGCCGCGGATACCCTCGTCCACGAGCACCGCCGCAACCTCCACGCCCAGCCTGTCCGCGTGCTTCGCCATGAGGTAAAGGAGGGTGAGGCTATCCTTCCCGCCGCTAACAGCCACGGCAACGCGCTCGCCCCGCTCGAGCATTCGGAACAGCCTTACGGTTTCGAGGAAGCGCTGCTCGAAGTACGATGAAAAGTGCTTTTCGCAAAGGTGCACACCAGCGTACGCTACCCTAACTACGGCCCTCTCACCACACAGCGAGCACTTCACGCCGGTGTAACCCACCGCACGCTGATGCGACGCCGCGCTTATATACCGCGCGCCGCGCGCTAGCTCGATGCATGCAGCCAAGACAGAGAAAGAGATCGTTGTAGTCAGAGTCGGGAAGAGCGGGATAACCGAGGGCCTCCTCTCCGAGCTCGATAACGTCCTGCGGGCAAGGGGGCTCGTAAAGGTGAAGCTCCTAAAGAACTTCCGAGACGTATACGGGGTGGAGAGCGGAAACAAGGATGAGATAGCTGCGGAGCTGGCGAAGGCTTTAGGCGCCGAAGTTGTAGAGACGCGCGGCTACACGATCGTCTTGAGGCGGCGGAGGGCTCGGGGTGGCGCTAAGTGAGCGGCTACTACGTCCACCCGACCGCGGTGGTCGAGGAGGGCGCCGAGATCGGCGAGGGCACACGCATCTGGCACTTCGCCCACGTGAGGCGGGGGGCTAAAGTCGGTAAGAACTGCAACGTGGGCAAGGACGTGTACATTGACGCGGGCGCGATCGTTGGAGACGAGGTGAAAATCCAGAACTTCGTGTCAGTGTACAAGGGCGTTAGAGTGGACGCACGTTCCTTCCTCGGACCGAGCGCAACCCTGACCAACGACCTATACCCACGCTCCTTCTCCAGCTCTTGGGAGGTTACACCCACTGTAATAGAGGAAGGGGCGTCGATAGGGGCTAACGCCACGGTCGTCTGCGGGGTGAGAATCGGGCGCTACGCGATGGTCGGAGCCGGCTCGGTCGTAACACGCGACGTGCCGCCGCACGGCCTCGTTTACGGTAACCCGGCTCGGTTAAGAGGCTTTGTCTGCTTCTGTGGCAGAAGGCTGAAGAAGATCGTAAGGATCACCGGCTCTAAAGTGGTCTTCATGTGCGAGCAGTGCGGAAGCGAGGTAGAGGTCGAGAGAGCGGACTACGAGAGGATGGTGCTCGAGTCTTCGATATCGCGCGCCTAACCCTCTAGAAGGATTTTGCCGAGAAGATCGACCGTACCGAAGTCGTACACACCGCTGCCGAGCTCGACTACGTATGCTCGCATCGAACCCACGTCCACCTCTCTGAGAAGTGGGGAAAGGAACTTCGCTCTAGGCGCGTTAACCTCGGTGCCAGGCATCAGCGGGGATAAGGCGGGGACCACGACGAGCGTTGCCTCCCCGTATGACCCCACGAGGAAGCTCTTCAGCTTCACGCTCACGCCCAGCTCGTCCCGCAGCAACACCGCCGGGTGCTCGTGCCCCATCACGATGTACCTTGCACCCCCGCTCCATGTGTCGAGGAGTAGTTCCTTGTGACCGTGGAAGAAAAGGTAGTTACCTTCTTTCAAGTAGGGGTCGTGGAGCGGCACTTCGAAGCGCTTGAGCATCGGGATGAGGAAGTTGTCATGGTTGCCTCGCACAACATGCACATCGACTTCGCGCTCCTTGAGGGTCGAGAGCAGGTCTATCGTCTCACCCCACTCCTGCTTCAGCGCGCTCCCGAACTCGTGCTTAACGTCGCCTAGGATTACGAGCTTCCTGCAACCGGTCTCCTCCAGCGCCTTCAAGATAAACCCTTTGATGAACTTGTACTGGACAGCGGGGATGAAAATGCCCGCCTCCTCCAGCGCCTGCTCGTAACCCAAGTGCAGGTCAGCGACTACTAAGGTCTCTAGATCCTCGATGAAAAGGCCTAAACCGACAGCGCGCAAGCCGGGAGCTAGCTCGGCACTGGGCAAACTCTCCAGCTCCTGCAGGACGCTAGCCTCGCTCATCTCTGGACCTTATTATAAAGCGGGGGGGACTTATCCTTTCTCCTTTACAGCGCGGGCACTTGGACGGCTTCCTAAGCCTCTTCAAGTCCTTGAAGACGTAGCCGCACGACCTGCACGTGGGTGGCTCCATCAGCAGCGACATACAGCTGCTCCTGAGACTTCGTGCAACGTGCTCCAAGTCCTCGTATACGCTCCCCGCTTCGCTGGGTTCTAGGCCGAGTTCCCTAGCTATTTGGTAAACGTCCATGGGCTCCCTGGAAGAGCGTAGCAGCTCTATGATCCGCTCGCGCCGGCTCACGCGGCTCCACCAGTCAACTGCCTGATAGCGTCATCTTGGTTGAGCTCCGTGCCGCAGTACTCGCAAACGAGCTTTAACGGCCTCACGCTAGACACTTTAAACCGCGACTTTACAGGCTCTCTGGGCTGATTCGTTATACAGTTGGGGTTCGCGCACTTAAGGAGCCCTTCGATTAAGGCGGGAACCTGCACCTTAACTTTCTCCACAACCGCGTAGTCCTTAACGATGTTTATCGTGGCGCTCGGCGCTATAAGAGCTATCTTACTCACCTGCTCCTCCTCGAGCGCAACTCCCTCCACCTTCACAATATCTTTCTTGCCGAGCTTCTGGCTGGGGACGTTCATGACGACAGCTATCGTGAGCCCCTCAGCGCCCGTCAACCCAAGGATCCTAAGCACGTGCAGGGCCCGGCCTGCGTCGATATGGTCTATCACGGTCCCATCTTTGATCTTACTGACTCTGAGCTCCCTCTCCATCACCCTGGCGCTGCGGCGTCAGCTAAAAAGCTTCCCGCGCTTTACCCTTTGAGAATTAGCTTCATCAGGGCCATTCTCACTGGGACCCCGAACGCGGCCTGGGTGAAGTACCACGCGTGCCTCGTGTTATCGACGTCGAAGGCTAGCTCGTCGACGCGCGGTAGCGGGTGGAGCACCACCAGGTGCTCCTTAGCGCCCTTTAGAGCTTCCATAGAGACTTTGTAGCTACCCCTTACCTTCTCGTACTCTGTGGGGTCCGGGAACCTCTCCCTCTGAATCCTAGTCACGTAGAGGACATCCAGCTCGCTGATAACGCCGGCGAGCGAGCTGGTCTCCTCGTACACTACTCCTTTCTCCTCGAGCAGCTCCAGGACGTCCTGCCTGCAGGCCAGTTGGGGCGGCGATATCAGATACACATTCTTCGGTTTGAAGAGCGAGAGACCAAGGATGAAGGAGCGAGCGGCTCGCCCGTACTTCAGATCGCCTAGCACGCCGTACGTCAGTCCATCGACAGTGCCCAGAGCCCTCCTCACCGTGTACAGATCGATCATGGCCTGCGTCGGGTGGTCGCGGGTCCCGTCGCCGCCGTTGATAACAGGGTGCTCCGCGATTTCCGCAGCGAAGCGGGCAGCTCCTTCCACCCTGTGCCTGATCACGATCACGTCCGCGTAGGAGTCGAGCATCCTGATTGTGTCGGCTAAGTTCTCGCCCTTCGCTCTCGAGGAGACCTCCTCAGGCGGCAGGTCGATGTAACCGCCGCCCAGCCTGAGCATGGCCGTCTGGAAGCTCAGCTTTGTCCGCGTGCTCGGCTCGAAGAACGCGGTCGCCATCACAAAGCCTTCCAGGATCCTAAGACTTCTACCCCTGTCGAGCGCGCTCAACATCAGGTCGGCTTCGTCAAAGACGTGCTCCAGCTCATCCCTACTGAACTCGGTAATTGTGAGCACGTCCTTACCCTTCATTCGACCACCCCCGCCTCGTCCAATAGCTCTCTGAGCGCCAGTAGAGCGTGAAGCTTGACGCCCCCTTTCTCGAGAGCCTGAGCAGCCCCCTCGCCCCGATCGACCACTACAAGCGCGTCTCGCACGCTCAAGCCCGCCTCCCTGAGCGCGCCGATAGCCCTCAGAATAGACGATCCAGTAGTGGCTACGTCGTCGACGACGACCGCCACACCCTTCACGTCCGGATCCCCCTCGATCATCCTCTGGGTGCCGTGCTCCTTAGGCTTCTTTCGCACATAAACGAGCGGTTTCTCGAGGATGAATGCCACCATTGTGGCTAAGGGTATCCCGCCGCTCTCCACTCCCGCAACGATATCGCAGCGTAGCTTACTCGCTACCTCGGCTAAAGCACTCGCGACGAGTTTAGCCTCGCTTGGGTGGGAGTAGACCCGTCTCACGTCAACGTAGAAGCGGCTCACTCCGCCTGAGCTAAGCCTAAACTCCCCTTGTAGCAGGCAGCCGGCCCTTAAGAGAGCCCTCGCGACTTCTTTCGACATCAAAGCCAGCCCTCCCCAACCTTTATAAGCGAAACGCGCGCCAATGCATCCCACCTGCCGTGTTGACACGTGCGCGCTGGGCGTCCCTCACAGCCCTGGCAGCTGAGCGGGGATCCGAGCTCGCAACTATCAACCTCCCGACGATCTCGAAGTCTGCTCCAGCCTCTAGCGCTGAACCCGGTAAGGGACCTTGTGCACCAACCCCGGGCGCCAGCAAAGTCGCACCTGGCGCTGCTTTTCTAGCTGCTTTCACGATCTCTGGCTTCGTCGCCGGGATCACGAGGCCCTCCAGACCCGCTTCCAGCGCTTCACGCGCGAGCTCTTCGAAGTGTGCGTCAAGAAGCTTCGACTCTGGGTGGGTCATCGCAACTAGCCCGAAGAGATCCGGCCTGTTCCCCCAGGTCGAGACGGATTTTATTCCGCCCTGGAAGAGGTGCACGATCGCTCCGTCGAAACCGAGCTCACCAATAAGCTTCAGCTCCTCAGCCACTATGGGCGGTATGTCGGCCAGCTTGAAGTCACATAGCAGATAGAGCGTACCGCGGAAGGTTTCACAGAGTTCCTTGACCGCTTGGAGCCCCCACCGAAGGAGGAAGGGGAGCCCCACCTTTACACCCACCACGTACTCCTCAACTTCTCCAACCAGTTCCCTAGGCTCCACAGGCACGCTGTCAAGCGCCACGATCAGCCTAGAATCCTTTGACTCAGCGAGTTCCCACATCTTACGCGCTCGCACGCGGAGCCTAGCAGGGAGCGGTTAATAGCGCTAGCGCGCGCTAAGGGTAAATAGCAGACGCGAGCTGTGAGCTCATGGAGGTGGGCCCCTCTGTCGCCCCTCTTGAGCGAATTTACAAGCTTGCAATCCCGCGCGGTGTTGCGCAGGAGATCCTGGAGCACGTGAAACGCGAGTACCCGATCGAGGCTTGTGGCACGCTTTTTGGGCGCATCGAAGGAGGTTCCGCGCTCATAGAGAGGATCGCGCCGCTCAGGAACATCCTGGGCTCGTCGACCGCGTTCTGGTTCGACGTTCGCGATTGGATGAAAGCTATCATGGAAGCGAAGAGAGAAAGGTTGGAGTACGTTGGACTCTACCACTCTCACGCTAGAGAGCAGCCACTCCCCTCGCTCGCCGACAGGCATAGGATGCTCGAGTGCCCAGGGGAGGTCTGGTTGATCGTAGCGTATGTGCCAGGCAGAGAGCCGCGTTTTGCCGCCTATAGGATCGATGACTACGGCTCCTCGATGGCAAGGGTGCAAGTGGAACTCTTATAATTAAACGTTAACTGAATTTTGATGTTGCATGCAGAGACTACGTGACCGAGGTAGTAGTCGAAGCGAGGGAAAAAGCGGATTTAGGCAAGCTAGAGATGCTGATCAAGAGGGCTAACGAGCTGAAGACTAACATCGAAGCTCTCGCTCGAGCGATAGAGTCCAAATACTCAGCAGATCCCCGCTTAGGGAGCATCGTGAAGAACCTTTTGAAGACCATACAACCGCCAGAACCGCCCAGCGACCAGCTGCTCTCCGTCTCCAATAGCTTGGAAAAATACGTGAGCGCGCTCGAGTTCGGCGCGAAGACCCTCACCACATACGCAATCACGCTCGACAAGCTTTACGAGGTTCTCGACAAGCTGGAAAAGGAAGTTGCCGAGCTCGCGGTATGGGAGGAACTTCTGAGGAACCTTGCGCCGCACCTAGCTTCAGAAGCATCGAGGCTCGCGTCCAGAGCGCAGCGTCTGCTATCCCAACCTCCCTTAGACGAGCCTAAGCGCGCACTAGACGAGGTTGAAACCTCCCTTAAGGAGGTGAGAAGCCACAACAGGGTTTGCAGAACCGTTTACATGAACCGTTTGAACGAGCTGTTGAGCGCGGTTTCTCAGCTCGCTAAAACGCTAAAGCGGGCCTCGAAGGTTCAGACATTGGTAGAGACGGGCAAGCTCCTCGCCCACGAGGAAGCGTTAAGGAAACTTGAGGAAAAACTCGAGGAAGCTTCGCGACGCCCGCTCGAAGTTAAGCTGGACCTAGTGGCTGTAAAGAGGGAAGTGGAAAACATTGAAAGGGAAATCTCGGAGCTTGCCGAGAGCGCGCTGAGCGCGGAGGAGGGCAGCCTAGCGAGAGAGCTGGAGCGCGTGGCTCGCGCGCTTGGCGCGCGCGCTGTCAGCTTTACGTCGCTAGTCGAGAGCCTTTCGAGAAGGAGCGGGTTACCCCTCGAGAGAGTATGTTACTTGATCTACCTGCTGGAGAAAAAGGGGTTCTTCGCTCTGGAAGTGCGTGTAAAAGTCTGAAAGTAGACTAGGACTGCGAACTCAGCCAAGTGAAATAGGGTTAAGTTTAGTTAACGGAAATTTAACTTTGAAATCTTAACGTGAAGGTTATGTCAGGGTACTCAGGTACGCTTTCCTCGCCGCTGCCCTCCTCCTCGATCCTCACTTCTCGGATCCTAAGCGTGCCAGCTATGTCCTCTCTGCACTCCCTTAGAACCTCCGCGTAGCGCGGCGGCGCGTAGATAGTGACGACGGGCAGCTCCGCGCTCAGTGGTACGCCGTGGCTGCTTTTCGCCCTCCTGATGGCGGCTATAGTTCTTACGACTACTTCGCCTCTCCCCACGTCCTCCTTGCTGTAGGGATGAGGTTCGGGCCAGGGAGACACTGTTATGCTCTTCCAGCCAACCCGCGCGGCATAGAGGCGGCGGTAGAGTTCCTCGGCGATGTGCGGAGCGAAAACGGAAAGCATCTGGAGGAGCCTGAGGAGCACATCGTAGAGCGTTTTGCGAGCTGCCGCGCCACTCTCCCCCGCATCGCCCACCCTGTACTTAACGGCTTCTAAGTAGTGGTCGCAGAACACGTGCCAAGCGAAGTCGATGAGCGCAGTCGAAGCCCCCATGAAATCCATCCGCTCCAGGCTATCGGTTACCGTTCTTGTGAGCTCTTCCAGTTTACCGCGGATCCACCTGTCAAGGAGCCTGTAGCTGCGAACCTCGACACTCGGATCGAAGCCCGTTAGAGCCATTTCGATGAACCTTGCAGCGTTCCACAGCTTCGTCAAGAACCTTTTCGCGTAATCGACGCCCTCCCACGAGAAGCGGACGTCCGAGCCTGTAGCAGCCGCAGTTGCTACCCAGAGCCTGAACGCGTCAGCCCCGTACTTCTCCACGACATCGAGCAAGCTGACGTAGTTCCCGTAGCTCTTGTGCATCATCCTGCCGTCAGTTCCTCTCACCATACCGTTGATCAGAGCAACCTTAAACTGCGGTTTTTCGAAAAGCGCGATCCCCCTCACTAGCAAGTAGTAGTCCCACGTGCGGATAATATCGTATCCGTTCGGCTGGAGGTCCGCCGGAAAAAGCCGCTCATCCATGGAATCCGGCCAGCCTGCGTGGACGGCGGCCGTGATGCTCGAGTCCATCCAAGTGTCCATCACATCGCTCTCTCCCACAAACTCTTTGGAGCCGCAGCGCGGGCACCTATCGATCTTCGGCTGGTCCCTCCTGGGGTCGATCGGGAGCCACTCGGGCTCCGCTACGAGAGTGTAGCCACACTTTCTGCAGTACCAGGCTGGGATTGGAGTCGCGAAAACCCTCTGCCGCGAGATAACCCAGTCCCAGTCGAGTGATTGCACCCAGTCCTCAAGCCTCTTGTAAGCGTGCGGGGGGATCCACTCGATTTTTCGAGCAGCTTCGAGCACGGCGTTAGCTAGTTCCCTCGTCTTGACGAACCACTGCTTCTTCGGCAGGATTTCAACGGGGGTGTGGCACCTCCAGCATGTGCCGACGCTACTATCTACGAGCTCCATCTTAACGTACGCGCCCTCGCTCTTCAGCAGCTCGACGATCTTGGCTCTTGCCTCCCCGATCGCCATACCCGCTAGTGGGCCAGCAGCTTCGGTCATCCTCCCCCTCTCGTCGACCACGACCCTGACGGGTAGGTTGTGCTTTTTCTGCCACTTCACATCCACTTTATCGCCGTACGTGCATACCATGACGACACCTGTGCCGAAGCCGGGGTCGACCTCTTCGTCTGCGATTACGGGGACCTCGTGCCCGTAGACGGGGACGACAGCAGCCCTGCCGACGAGGGGCGCGTAACGGGAGTCCGACGGGTTCACCGCTAGAGCGACGCAAGCCGCGAGAAGCTCCGGTCTTGTCGAGGCGACGAGCACCTCGCCCCCGCCCTTGAGCTGGAACTTGTAGTAGTGGAGCTCCCTCTTGGCTTCGACGTACTCGACTTCAGCCTCGGCGATCGCCGTCTCGCAGCGAGGGCACCAGACGACGGGGTGCTCGGCCCTGTAGATCAAACCCTTCCTGTACATGAGGACGAAGCTCAGCTGCGTCCGGCGCCAGTAATCGGGATCCATCGTCATGTACTCGGTGCTCCAGTCGATGCTGCAGCCCAATGCTTTCAATGCGGCGCGCATCGGCTCGATCCACTTCAACGTGAACTCTCTCGCAAGCTTGAGGAACTCGTCTTGCGGTATCTCCTTTTTCGTTTTTCCGAGCGCGCGCTCGACCCTGACCTCCGTTGGCAGCCCGTGGCAGTCCCAACCCTGAGGGAACAACACGTTGAAACCCCTCATCCGTTTGTAGCGAGCCACGAAGTCTATGTAGGAGAAGTTAAGCGCGTTGCCTACGTGCAGCTCACCGCTCGGGTACGGCGGCGGCGTATCGATACTGTAGGTCGGCTTGCTTCTATCGCTCCGGTCGAAAGCGTATAGCTTGTTCTCTTCCCACCACTTCTGCCACTTCGGCTCAACTTCCCTAAAGTTGTACCTCTTGGGAAGAGGATCCATGTCCATCCTCCTGGGGGGAGCTATACTTGAGGATAAGAAGATGCCTTTCCCTAAGGGGGTTGCTACCCTACTTCCGGCATGCTCCCCCCACTTACCTTCTGCAAACCACCGCTATAAATCCTTTTTACCGCTGGGACCGGTCGAGGACTGTGTACAGGGTTAACCGGGTTAGAGTAGAGGTCGCTGCTTCGTACCTTGGTGAAGTTGAGGTGCGGGAGCTCCTTGAGGAAGCCGAGGTTGTAGACCCTCAGATGCGGGCGATCGAGGAGATCGCGAGAAGGTACGGGCGCTTCAGCGCGGCCGCGTTCTACGCGCTAGCGGTAGCGGCGATCAGCTACCAGCTCTCGGCTAGGGGTGAGGTCCACTGGCGCTTAGCAGCTAGCTACACACAGAGCGACCCCGTTGAGGACCTGCGTCGCTTCGCCGGTACGTCCCCCAGCCTCCGCTTCGCGAGGTCAGCCAGGCTGTCGAGGGTCGAGAAGCTCGCGAAGCTTTGGCCTTCCTTCGAAGCGAGGGTCGACGAGTATGCTCGAAACCTCGAGCTCCTGCGCCAAGACGTCGCCCGCTCGCTCGGCGCAGCCGCGGACTCGAAGACTGTGGTCTTCGCCGTGAAGATGTTCTACTACGCCGCGAGATCGTTCGGCCTTCGCGTGAACCTTCCCCGTGAGATCCCGCTCCCCGTGGACAGGCGGGTGTGCTTGATCAGCCTCGCAAGCGGCGTCGTTGAGGGCGGCCCTCCCACGCTTGAGAACGCGCGGCGCCTGCTAGCCAGCGCTCCACGCCTAGTGGCGGTTGCTTGGAGCGACGCGTGCGCGCCCAGCGGGGTTCCGCCGCTCAAACTGGACGCGCTGCTCTGGCTGCTAGGAGGCCTCTACGAGGAGGGAGGGGCACCTTCGCGCGCAGCCGAGCTCGCGGCTGGGCTCTTCCCCTCGCTTCCCCCTCGTGCCGCCTCCTTCGTGCGTTTCCTCCTCGGTCTTAGCCCGTAGTCTTCGGGCGTGAAGTAGACTGCCAGCTCGCCGCTCTGCCAGTCCCTTATCAGAACACGCGCGGCCTCCTCGATGTTGGATTCACCACCCTTCTTCAGCAGGTTCCTCCGCCTCGCTAGCTCCTCGAGCGCGCGTACGGGATCGCTCTCCTCCACCCCGTAGTACTTTTTCAGGAAGTCTGGTTCCTTGCGCTTCAGCACTTCGATGAGCTTAAGAGCCGCCGGCACGGGATCCTCGAGGCTCTCAGGCCGGAGCGCCCCCCTTACTGCTAGCTCCTCCTCATCGCCTTTCGGGACCACACCCGGCGTGTCGATCGCTTTAAGCCAGGTGGCGACTCTAGCGACTGTTGCGTGCTTCGTCCAGCCTGGGACCGGGCTCGTCGAGATGCTGTGCTTCCCCCTCAGCACGTTGAGGATCGTCGATTTGCCCACGTTCGGCAAGCCTACGACCGCGACCACCACCGGCCTCTTTTCGGTCACGCGCTTTATGACCCGCCACAGGAAGCGCGTACCGAGCCTCTCCCTCGCTCCGATGTAGATCGTAGGGTACTCGCGGCTCAGCACACGCTTCCACTCCTCTAGAACCTCGCGCGGCACGAGGTCGGCCTTGTTTATCACGAGCACGAGCTTCTTCCCCGCTTCCTTCGCCATCCTTTCCAGCTCACGCGATCGGGTGGCCATGGGGTCCCGCGCATCGACTACCTCGAGCACGACGTCCGCCTCCTTCACGACCTTCTTCACGATCGCCCACGCACCCTTCATCTCGCTCGCGCACTTGGAGGGAAAGGAAAATATAACTTTGGAGCCGCGCCGTCACCGTGATCGTCAAGCTCACAGTGGGTGGAGCAAACGCCCACGTCTACCTGACGGGTTGGCGAGCCCCCAAGGCGTACGCCGCACTCATCGGCAAACTCCCCGCAACTACGCGAGCGCGAGTCCTCGGGAGTCTGCTCTCGCTTAAGCTCGATTTGGCGGTGACGCACGAGGGGCACAGGTCTGTTCTTTGCCCTGGCGAGGTGGCCTACTGGCCTCCAGCAACCAGCGTCGTCGTGACCCTAAGCGCTGATTGCGTGAAGATGCCGAGCCCCGTCAGCCTGCTGGGCTTCGTCGTGAGCGGTCTGGAAGCCCTTAGGCTCCTGGCGGAGGGCTTCTACGAGGCGAAGCTAGACTTTGCCGACGGGAAAGACGTAGAGGGGCCTCTCGCTGACGCCTAACACGCTGGCAACCTCGTCGTCGTAGAATGCGCCGACCGCCACTGTGCCCAACCCGAGCGATGTGGCGGCGAGGTAGAGACCTTGACCCACCATGCCGGCTTCCACTTCGGCGAGCTCGGAACCCTCCCTATCGCAAAGCACTATATTGAGCGCGGCCCTAGCCACCCACTCCTGGCCTAAGCACGCGTATGCGAGCTTTCTCGCGTAGTCGCCTGTGCCGATCAGCTCGAGCGCGTTCGCGAATGGCGAGTACTCGTAAATCCCCGGCTTAAGGCCCTTGACCCTCCTAGCGACTACGTAGCAGGAAACCCTGTAGGAGCCGCGGAGGGGAGGATACGACCTTAGGCTGCCGCCCAAGGTCCAGGCGAGCATGCCGGACAGCTCCGCCAGCTCCACTGGCTCGTCGCTGTACTCCCTGACCGACCGCCTCGCGACGATAGCTTCCTCCAGTGGCATCTTGGGCTTCGGGGGTTTCGGCAGATCCCCCTCGGGGACCTCGCGCAACAGGCTTCGCGTCCCACGCCGACCCACCTCGATTTTAATTTCCGCAAGCTTTCCGAAGCTCGGTGGCGCCTCATCCACCCTTGCGGTCAGCCCGAGGGCGCTTGCCTCGAGGATAGAGCCCTGCGCTGCGTGTCCTACCTCCTCTCTCACGTACATGTAGCCTCGTTCGCCGTAAACGCTCGTTGTACGCTCCGGTGTTTCCGTAAACACTACAGCAAAAGCTCCACCACCCTCCCAGACGTCGCTTGAAACTCGCTCGAGGCGGTGGGTGAGCGGCGCGGTGGACAAGTAGCGGTAGAAACCCGGTTCGAGACCCTCTACATCCCTCACGATGGCGTACGCTTGCAGAGGGTACGTGGCTCCGGCTGAAGGGGCTGCGCGAAGGCACCTGCCCCAAGCTCGCGCCGTGCATCCTTGCGCCGCGAACAGCACCCTAGCTAGGTAGTCGTCACTGACCCGACCTCCGGCAAGCTCATACACGTACGCTGGGTCGAGTGCTGCCTCGTCGAAGAAAACCCTGCAAGCGGGTTTGAACTTAGCTGGTTCGATCACGAGCAGAGGAAAAGCGCACAAGCAATATAACTTTTCGCGAGCACCGTAGCGGGAGCCGGTGTGGTCGATAGGAGAATAACCGTGCGCGTGATATCCAAAAACCTCGGAAAGCTGCGCGAAATCCGGCTGGTGCTGGCTAAGTTCGGCTTCGAAGTGGAGCCTGTGGATGAGAGGAAGCTGGAGGTGCAATCTGAGAGCTTAGAGGAAATCGCGAAAACCGCTGCCGAGTACCTGCTCGGTAGAGTCTCTGAGCCGTTTGTGGTCGAGGACTCTGGACTCTTCATCACTAGCCTGAAGGGGTTTCCAGGACCCTACTCCTCATACGTGTACCGGACGATAGGCTGCGAAGGAATCCTGAAACTGATGAAGGGGGTCGAGGACAGGCATGCCAAATTCGTCTGCGCGGCCGCTCTCGGCTTCGAGGGGTCAGTGCTCGTCTTCAGTGGGGAGGTAGAGGGTATGATCAGCACCGAACCTAGAGGGCAGGGGGGTTTTGGTTTCGACCCGATATTCGTACCGCTAGGCTGCTCGAAAACTTTCGCAGAGATGACTCCTGAGGAGAAAAGTTCCGTATCACACCGCGCTAAAGCTTTGGAGCTATTGGCAAGATTCCTTCTTCAAAGAGCCGGCCATTCCTAAAATTCTTAAAGATTACTCGTTTAGTTACGTTAAAGAATACGCTTTCTCCCGGTTTTGGCATCAATATCCTCTATAGTTTAAGCTTAGCGTAAAATATAAAATTGCTGGTAAAGGAGGAAGGGCGGGCGAGACCATCGGCCGGTGTGGAGCAGTGCCACCCGCACAGAGGGCTACGCGCGCTCCACTTGCCTGGCCGGTGGCGCAAAACCTTCCTAGCTTACTACCAGTCGCTGCCTCCTACTCGGCGTTCAAACTTTGCGGACGGTTTTACGTGGTTCTTCTTACCATAGCTATCGGTAGCGGGCTTAAGAGCGGAAAGATCGCTAAGTCTTTCCTTTTAACGGCTGGCCTCGCCCGCTAAAGCCTTTTATATGCTCTTTATCGTGCGCGCGTGGCTTTAACGCCTGCTCGAAAGCTTTGGACAATATTGGCAGCTTACATAGCGAAACGCCCGCTCGCCCTGTGCGACATAGGCGACCTTGATGGCGTAGTGTGCGCCGTGCTATTCAAAATTAGACACCCTGAGGGTGCGGTTGTTCTCGCTGCACCCTCCGACGTGAGAAAGAGCGTTTTGATACGCAGCGTTCACTGGTCCTTTGTTGCCGATTTACCCTGTCCAGGTAAAGCGCTGGTTAGGGCGGACCACCACGCTTCCAACAGCCCGTGCGCTGAGCGGGAGTTCTACGACCCTTCAGCCCCAGCCGCAGCCGTGCTGGCTCTGAAAGCCTTAGGGCTCGAAGGAGACGAGAAATCCCGCAGACTTGTTGAGTTGGCTGTGGAAACCGACACAGCGCGGATTATATCGAAAGAAGCGCAGCAGCTGAACGACGCCGTCAAGGGATTGGGTTACGGTGGCAAGCTCCGCCTGATAAACCTCCTCGCCTCGAAGCCGCTGGAGGAAGTACTCAACGATCCATTCGTGCTGGAGGCGGCCAAACGCTTCAAAGGGGTCAAGCTGGCTACAGAGGAGCTGGCAGCTAAGCTGCCAGCCGAGGATGTGTTCGTGGCGGTATTCGAGCGGAGGTCGAAGCTCTCGTTCAGGTACCTCTGCATCCTGATGGAGCGTAAAGGCTCTAAGATGACTGCGGTTCTCGCTCCTCAGGGGTTCTTCGGCCTTAGAGTGTACCTCGGCTCCTCGTCGCCTAAATACGATGTATCGAAGGTCGCACAGAAGCTAGGTGGCGGGGGGCACGCGTACGCGGCGGGTGCCTCCGTCGTATGCTTGAGCCGCAGGAAGTGCACAGAGAGGGTTTTAGCCGAGATCGCTAAATACCTGGGAAAGGAAAGGCTCAAGGTCTTCATCGTTGACGAGAAAGGTTTCGAGGAGCGATTGTGGCCTGAGAAACCCTAGACCGGCCGCTCGGCGGTCTCTGAGAGCTCCCTTAAGAGCTCTAGCGTCTCGGCGTAAGAGCGCTCAAGCCACGATGCGAGCGCCGCTCTCGCGCGCTTCAAGTACTCGCGAGCACCCTCCTGCCCCGCACGGTAGAGGAGCGGGACCAGGTAGCCCACCGCTGCTGCTGGCAGCTCGCGGACGTTTTTCACAGTCCATCGTTTCTTAAGCTTCGCCAGCTCCGCGAGCTCCGCGCTCCCCTCGAGGAACCTGTCGATCGCTTCAAGGTCCTCGATTATGAGGAACTGCGGGAAAGCCTTACAGGAAGGGATGCCGGGCTCGAGTTGGTCGCCCTCGCATACTGCTGCCAGCGCCTTCTGTCTCAGCTCGCGCGCGGTGTCCTCTTCAGCGCTTAACGCCTCGACGAGCTCTGCGAGCTCTGCGGGGGGTGGCAGGTACCGAGCTGCGCGCGCCAGGAGCGCCTTAAGCTCCTCTCTCCAAGCCTCGTACCGAAGGAAGCTCCTCCCCCTCTCGGCCAGTTCCCGGGCCAGTTGCGCTACTGCCCAACCCGCTCGCGCGGCGGCCTCCCAGTCGATCGCAGCGGGAACATCGCCGTTCGTGTGATAGAGGTCAACGTAGCTCCATAGCGAGTGAACAGTAAGCGCGGGCACCCCTGCGCTGCTAAAAGAGAAGCTGTCGAAGTAGGGCGAGTCAAGCTCGTACTTGAAAGAGCCTCCGAGAACCTCTTTCGCTGCCTCGCGGAGCTCGAGGCCGCTGGCGCTAACGGTGAGGGGGAGGCGCGCTGGCACATCAACGTTAAGCACCGCAACCAGATCACTCAGCTCGCCGCTAGACTCGAACCGCTCGATGAGCTTCCTCGATCCCCACGCCCAGTACCATGCCGAGTAGCCTGGCGCGCCAAACTCTTCGGCCCCGAAGGCCACGTAGCCCAGCCCCCGAAGCCCTCCGAGCAGCTTGGGGAATAGCTGCAACATTGCCACCCCAACAGCGTCGTCTGCCGCGCCAGCGAGCCACCTGTCGTAGTGTGCCGTAAGAAGCACCCTCGCCTCCCCCTCGCTGTACGCAACGACATTTGCCGAAGTCGCGTTCTCTGTGTACCTCGCCTTAACTTCGATCTGAGCGTAGTGCTTCCCGCGCAGCAGCCGGCGGCCACTCTCTCCAGTAATTGACAGTGCTGGGATTGGTGGGGGCAACCCGGGGCCATCGGAGTAGCTAGCGAAAATCCCGATCACTATCCTCCTGAGAAACCTTGGTGCGTAGTCGTAGAACACGACCGCACTGGCGCCGGCGGCTGCGAGACGCGCGTATTGGGCAGCAACGAAGTCTGGATCCTCAGGCGTCATGCCGACAAGGGCGACTTTGCCCTCGACCCCATTTAGGGAAAGCTCCCGACCAGCACCCACGTGTACGAACTCGCCTTCAGCGTAACCGGAGGGCGATGGGGGCATTGCGACGGCCTCCACCGTCCTCCCATCGACCGCGAGGTAGACACTCTCCTCCTGCCAGCTTGCACAACTGAACTTCTGTATTTCGACCGTGAGACCGAGATTCTCGAAGCTTTCGGCTAGAGCTGCAGCTAGCTTTGACTCGGCTTCCGTGCCGGGGGCAGCTTCCCCTATCCCCGCGAGACGGCTTGTAGCGCGCCTGAGCTCAACGCTGTCGAGCACGGTACCACCACTCCGGCGGCGACGCGATACAGAAATAATGTTTGCGCGCACCCCTCAGCCTGTGAGCCGGGTAAGGAAAACGTTGACCGAAGCCTTGGAGTTGGTGGACGAGGCTATTTTCATCCTTCGAAGCTATGCTAGAGAGAACCCGGACAAAGCCGAAAGGCTGGAGGACATTCTCTACGCCTTAGAAGAGGTGGGCGAAGCCCTGGACGAGCTGGTATCCGCTGAGGAGAGGGAAAAGCGCCGTTAACCTTGCACTCCAGAAAACGCGGGATCAGATACCCCAGAACACGTCATGCACTCGGTAGGCATGACTTTCATCATCAAGCGGCGGGGCATTAGCAACCTTAAAAAGCTTCACACAATGCTTCTTCCGCAACGCGCTAGCGGGTGGGTTCTTCTCCTCTCACGGGGTAGAAAGGTATAGGAGGTCTCGGCAGGTACTCTACGCCAGGTCTTTGCTGGATTGCCTGAGGGTACAGTTGCATCAATATGTAAACTTCTGGTGGCACATTAGTGTTTATGTTTAACCCGAGCTTTCTAGCCTCATCTACTGTTATTGGGTAATCATGTGTATATTTTCCTTCCGTGAAGATCTTCGCTATTTCACGGGCTTTTTCAACTTCCATTTTATCGCTCAATAGCGCAACTATAAGATTCTGTATTTCGTTGACAGCTTTTTCAGCTACATCTGCCAATACTAGAAATTCTTCACGTGCTTCATTACCTTTCAACTTGGCAACTTTGATGAGGCTTGGTGCCGGGTAGGCAGTGTTGCCTACCGGTATCTGCGGGTCGAGTGGTCCTAAAACGGCGTCGGGATCCATTATAATCTCGTCTGCAGCCAAAGCTATCAGCGTACCCCCGCTCATCGCGTAGTGCGGAATGATCACTATCTTTTTACCCGGATGCCTTTTGAGCGCCATCGATATCTGTGAAGCGGCGAGCACTAGCCCGCCTGGAGTATGCAAAATTAAGGCGATAGGCTGTCCCGGGGGTGTGCTTCTGATCGCTCTAATAATGGCTTCGGAATCTTCGATATCAATGTACCTATATATCGGAAAGCCAAGAAATCCTATCTTTTCTTGTCTATGAATCATTGTAATTACTCTCCAACCGTACTTCTTCTCAATCTCCTTAATGAGGTTCATTCTCGCATTCATTAACCCCCTTAATTGCAGTTGCGGATGGAGGGCTATATACATGAACAAGATAAAGAAGAGCATGCTCACAGGATCTATCACATGCGCACCCGTAACCTCTAGGCGGCTCAGGTTTAAAAAGGTAATCAGTCTAGGCGATTACGCGCGCGTCCCGATTCAAGCATAAGGTTGCTACCGAAATCAGCTAGCGTCGGTGAAGCGCTCTTCGCGCTTGCCTAGGTTCGCGGCGCTAAAGCCTTGCCAAGAATGAAGCGCGTAAACCTATAAAGCAACCGGTGCGAAGCGGTGAAGCGAGAATGCCAGCCAGCTGGCGCCGGAGGGGCTACGACGCCGAAAGGAGGTTGGTGAAGCTGCTTGAGGAATGCAGAGGAGCTTACGTTTTCAGGATCCCCGTAAGCGGCGGTAGGTCGAACCCAGCTGCGAGAACGGCGCTGCCGGACGTGTTCATGGTAGACAATGTGGTTGGGGAAGTGGCGGCTTTTGAGGTGAAAGCGACCAGTAAGAGCAAGGTTTCGGTTAAGGCTGAACAGCTGATTAAGTTGATGAAATTTCTAGATGCTTTCAAGAAATACGAGAAGCGCAGCGCTGTTGTGGCTGTGTGGTTCGCGCGGGAAGGAAAGTGGGTCTTCAGGAGGGTTAAAGACGGTTTTCGACC
>Ga0197143_1000754_pt1 | contig 31439 bp, 35 predicted proteins | sample GBS70_MetaG_FD_148603 | JGI IMG/M metagenome (GOLD analysis project Ga0197143, IMG submission 148603) | Sediment microbial communities from Great Boiling Springs, Gerlach, Nevada, United States - GBS 70_MetaG | ecosystem: Environmental > Aquatic > Thermal springs > Hot (42-90C) > Sediment... | reverse complement strand
AGAAACAATTTTTCCTTCCTTGGTTAAACTAACAATTAAATTTCCAGCTGGATCTTCTTTAATTACTCTCGCTCCGTTAACACTTTTAGCAAAAATTTGAATTTTAAAATTTTCTGGCAGTTTTAAATATTCTAAATCTTTATCAGAAATAATTTTTGTTTTTGAGGGTAAATATGCCGGTTTTATACCCTTATAAATGGGGTAAAATTTATAGATCAAAAATAGAATTAAAATTATTATTCCTAAAATTAAAATTTTTTTCATACCCTCCAAATTTTTAATGTTTCTACATCAGGAAATAAACTTAAATTATGCTTTTCAATTTCTTCAGGAGTTTTTTTACTTTCACGATGTTTATCAAAATAACTTTTTAAAAGTGGATCGTATTTACTACCAATATAACCACCCATAGATTTATCAGGCCTTTTAATTTTATATTTTACCTCTAACCAAAAACACCGTGGACAATCAATAAAAAGCTCTATCTGTGATCTTGAAATTTTATTATTTTTGTTCATAAATTAATTTTACTTAAATTCATAAAATTTTCATAAAATTACTTTACGATTTATTTTTTTAAAAAACTTTAAATCTTCAAAAACTTTCTCAACGCAGATTTTATTAACGATATCAGCATTAATAATAAATCGGTTTAATAATGTCTAGTTTAAACTTAAAACCATCTTATGGAGCTAGCGTTGAGCCTATACTGGTTAACAGTTAATTTTGGCAAAAATGATTCAGCGGATGTAAAACTTGAGTGTGTTTTAAACGTTTATAAGAATACTTCCACCTTAACAACTAATGATACCAATATCGAAGAAACATCAACCTGGACAATTGACATTTAGTAACGTATCAGCCAAAATTTATATTTTTTATAAAGTAATTACTTCAACGGGTTCCTTAATTTTGTTCAAAGCTTCGTATAATTGAGGAAAGCAACCAAGTTTTACCCCATCTACCATACCTTTGGCTTTAACAGAACCAGTACCGCACATTTCAAAAGTACCATCTGCCAAGTTTCGCCTTACAGCACATTGATCGCAAGCTATCAAAATGATATTCTTTTCTTTAGCAATTTTTGAAAGTCGTTCCCCTATTACATCCCCTGATCTTAAACAAAAAATATTATCATCAAAAAACATCATTGCTACTACTTCTGCTCCATGAATTCCTTTTTCCAATTGAGGTAGGATCATTGTCGCAAGTTTAAACGTGGATGCCATATCTGTAGCAAATATATAAGCTACCTTCATAATTTTAACTAACTAATATTTTTTATGTTAAACGACCCTTTTTACATTCAGAACAAACACCATAAAATTCTAAGGAATGATACAAAACATTAAATTTTTTCGTCTTCAAAATTATTTTTTCTTCTTTTTCCAAATCACCCTCCAAAATCACCTCATCAATTTTTTTACAATTCAAACAAATAAGATGGTGATGGTGATTCTCTGGCGTAATTTCATACCGCATAACATTATCTCTCAATTGAACTTCTCTAACGATACCCTCTTTTTTCAAAAGATCTAGGTCACGGTAAATTGTAGTTTTGTTAATACGCATATTTAATTTAAAAAACTTCTCTTGAATCTCACGAGCACAAAGAGGTGTTTTGCTATTTAAGAGAAAATCTAACATAAACTTTCGTATTTTTGTAAGTCTAAAACCTTTTTCTTTGAGGCTTTTTAGAATCTTTTCTAATTTATTCATATTTCAATAATATGCAACTCAGTTGCATTTGTCAAGGGTTAAAATCATTTTTGAATGAGATATACAAAATTTATGGTATAAATAATATAAGAGAATGCACATAAAGGTAGGCTGCGACATTATAAATATAAAGAGATTTGAAAGAAGTATAAAGAAAAGTGGGCAAAAGGTTTTAAATAGAATTTTTTCTACTCATGAGCTCTCCAACTTTCACTCAATAGAATCGTTAGCTGGCATATTTGCTGCAAAAGAAGCAGTCATTAAAGCCCTAGGCGAATTATTGAAATTGAAAGCTGGTGATTGGCACAACATTGAAATTACAAAAAACGAAAAAGGTAAACCAGAAGTAAAAATACTCAAAAACAATGAAAAAATCTTGAGTGGAGATATTAGCATAAGCCATGACGGAGAATATGCAATAGCAGTGGTTGTTTTTATATTAAATTAATAAAGTATGGTGCTCACTGAAATTTTAGAAAAAAACGCTCAGAAATTTAAAAATAAAACTGCCTTAACTATGCTGATTGGATATCGAACGGTTTCTTTAAGCTATGAAGATGTTTACAAAATATCTTCAAAGGTAGCTGTTTTTCTAACGCATGAAGGATTAAAAAAAGGAGACAAGGTCTTAATTTTGGCCCCCAATTCTCCGTATTGGATTTGTGTTTGGTGGGGGGCTCTTTTGGGAGGATACGTACCAGTACCTCTTAATGTTCAAAGTACAAGCGAACTAGTAGAAAAAATTGCTCAACAAACAGAGTCAAAAATCATTTTTAAAACTTTATATTATAAAGTACCGTTGCCAAAAAATCTTTCAGTATTCAACATTGAATTTTTAAATGAACTCATAAATGAAGTGCAAATTTCTGATTTTAAAAAACCAGTTATTAGAGAAGAAGATATTGCTGAACTAATGTACACTTCCGGAACAACTGGTGATCCAAAAGGAGTTATTTTAACTCATAAAAATTTATCTTCTAACCTTGCTTCCCTATCTCGTATCATATCCATTTCTCCCAAAGATAGAATTCTCTCAATTCTTCCTCTTAGCCACATTTACGAACAAATGGTTGGTTTTTTGTTGCCATTTTCTAGTGGTGCTCAAATAGTTTACGCCCACTCTTTGGTAGCAATGACAGATTTATTAAAAGAGTACAAAATCACCAAAATGGCAGCAGTGCCAGAATTTTTAAAAGTGGTAATTGACAAAATTGAAGCAAAAGCAAAAGAAGAAGGAAAGAAAAAACTTTTTGACCTAATGATGAAGGTATCTTCACAAATAAAAAATAGGACCATTAAAAGATTATTGTTTTCTTCAATCCATAAAAGGTTTGGCGGAAAACTTGAAACCATTGCTTCAGGCGGAGCACCGCTTGACCCCATTTTAGAAAAAAAATGGAATGCGTTAGGAATTACCATTTTGCAAGGTTATGGTTTAACTGAAACTTCACCCATTGTTTCTTGCAATACCTCCAAAGATCATCGTTTAGGTTCAGTGGGAAAGATTCTACCAGAAGTTGAAGTAAAAATCGCTTCTGATGGGGAAATTCTAGTGAAAGGACCAAACGTTTTTCAGGGTTATTATAAAAACGAAGAAAAAACAAAAGAGGCTTTTACTGAAGATGGTTGGTTTAAAACGGGCGATATTGGAGAGTTAGATAAAGACGGCTTTCTTTATATTAAAGGTAGAAAAAAATATATGATTAAAGGGCCTAGCGCCAAAAATGTGTATCCTGAAGATATAGAGCGTGAAATTAATAAGATGCCAGGAATAAAAGATAGCTGCGTAGTAGGACTTAAAAAACCAAACGGGCAAGTTGAAATTCATGCTGTACTCTTGGGAGATATTAAAGACCCAGAAAAATTGATTGAAGATGTTAATAAAAAACTTCTTCCTTATCAATACATTGGAGGGTGGTCAATTTGGCCTGGAGATGATTTCCCAAGGTCAGCCACAAGAAAAGTTAAAAAAGAAGAGGTATTAAAATGGCTTCAAAACAAAAAAACAGAAACTCAAGAAAAATTATTAAATATCACGCCTCTTTTTCGCTTATTGGCAGAGATCACGGGAAATGATATTTCAAAGATTAAACCCAATACAAAAATAGTTCCAGAATTAAATTTAGATTCTCTTTTAAGAGTTGAGTTAGTAACGAGAATTGAAGAAAAATTCGGAGTGAGAATAGATGAATCTCAAATTACGCCAGACACCACAGTGGCTAAATTAGAAGAGTTAATCAAAAAAGGAGACACTATACTACCACGTCCTCAACTTTCAAAATGGCCAAGAAGTTTTTTTGTAAAAATTATAAGAGAAATAATTCAACAATTCATCATCTTTCCGTTAGCAAGAATTTTTATCAAACTAAGAGTGGAGAATAAAGAAAATTTAAAAGGGTTAAATTTGCCTTGTCTCTTTATGCCAAATCACAGAAGTTATCTTGATGCTTTGGTTGTACTAATGGCCCTACCCTCAAAAATAAGAAAAAATATTGCTCTTGCTGCCGCTCGTGATGTGCTTTTTGACAAGTACAAATATCTTTCAGTCTGGGTGGAATTATTTTTTAACGCCTTTCCTTTTCCACGAAAGGAAAACGAAAATATCAAAGTTGGACTCGAACATGTAGGAAAGCTTTTAGATAAAGGATGGTCAGTTGTCGTGTTTCCAGAGGGCAAGGTAAGTATTGATGGAAGGCTCCAACCATTCAAACGAGGCGCAGGGTTAATGGCAGTTGAAATGCAGGTTCCTGTAGTGCCTGTATGTATTGAGGGTACAGAGAAAATCGTTCCTTACGGAAAAGTTTTCCCGAGAAAAAGAGGTGAGGTTACTATCACGTTCGGAAAACCACTCACATTTAAAAGGTTAGATTCTTATATTGCTGCCACCCAAAAATTAGAATCTGAAATGAAAAGGTATTTAACCTCTTAAAAACTTTGTTAATTAAATTTTCTTTTTTATTGCTGGAGTTTCTTTAACATCCCCAACATCTCAACAGGGAACAAAATCGTAGTATTTTTTTCTTTTGCTGCCTCAGTTAATGTTTCCAAGTATCTTAAAATAATGGGGTCTGCCTTCAAAATTTCTCCTGCCTCCTTTAATTTTTGAGCTGCCAAGTATTCACCCTCTGCTAAAATGATCTTTGATCTTTTCATTCTTTCTGCTTCAGCTTGCTTGGCAATTGCTCTTTGCATTTCCTCTGGAATTTTCACATCTTTTACAGTAACGCCAGTCACCTTTATACCCCAAGGGTCGGTCGTCCTATCAATAATTTCATAAAGTTTTTGGTTAATTTTTTCTTTCTCAGCCAATAACTCATCTAACTCTGAAGCTCCTACCACTTCTCTTAAAGATGTTTGAGATATCTTTGAAGTGGCTAACATAAAATTTTCAACCTCAAGAATGGCTTTTTTGGGATCAGAAACCCTAAAGTACACTACCGCATCAACCGTTACTGGAATATTATCTTTTGTAATTACTTCTTGAACTGGAACATCAAGCGTTACCACTCTCATATCTATTTTAATCACCCTATCTATTACAGGAATTATTAAAAACAACCCTGGTCCTCTAATGCCAGCAAATCTTCCCAACCTGAAAACAATTCCTCTTTCATATTCGTTGGCAATTTTTACTGAGTTAGTAAGAATTATCGTCGCGATAATAATAAGCCAAAACCAACTTAAAAATAAATCAACTAACATAATCTTTAGAAATTAATTTAAAAATTTTTGCCGACCTTTTTTAAAAAATAGCATACTACTTTTCCAACAATTCGGGAACCTCATCTAGGATAGATGGCCTTTTGACATCTCCCAATTTTGATAATGGTTTTCCAAGCTTTTTTTCTTCTTCAATCTGCTTTTCCCATTTCAAATGCCACAAATAGAGTTCAGCACAAAACATCTGTTCAAGATACACGGAAAAACTCCAAGCAAAAGCAATATAGATAATGGTGATCATCCAAACAAAAGTTGGAAGTGGCATTTCGAATTCCTCTGAAATATAAAATAATAGTGCAGGTGGAATAAAAATGATTGCTGCTGCTGCCCACGTAAGAATAAAACCGGCTACAAACTCTAAAAGATGTACCTTAAAAACACCAATTCCTTTTTTAATAGCTTTTTCAAAACTAAGATTTTCCCAAGCGATTGCTGGCAAAATAAGAAAGACAACCATTCTAACTCCCTTCTCTAATGCTTCAAAAAAAGCACGCGACACAGAAAAATCTCTGTAGCCAGCGAGTGTTTTGGCGGCATTTTCTGCAGTTAAAGATGATCTCTCTTTTGATTTTGCCTTTGCAAATATCACCTGAAGAAGAAGTAAAAGAAACCAAATGATCGTCCAGATAATAACTATTGGGATAATTTTTAATAGGTTGTGAAATAGAGTATGACTAAATGCTTTCCTTAAACTCATTTTCTGTCCTGATTCTGCTTGCTGAATAAGCTCCAAAACTATTGAACAAGAAAAACCAAGCAAAAGAGCAAAAAATAAAATTATTACAAAAACAAATAGAAAAATTTGAACAAGAGATAAAGCCTTCCAATTAAACCCATATGTCAAATAGAGAATAATTGGAGCATAGATTAACCAAACAACAAGTAATGGTATTAAAAGTTTTGGGTGATGAGTAAATACGCGAATAGCACTTTTAATTAGATCCCATCCGTTTTTAATTCCTTCAAACATAATATTAATTTTGTTCTAATTTCTCAACAAAAAGGGTATTGCCTTCTACTTTTATTATTTTCACTTTTGATTTTTCAGAAATTCTTTCACCGCTTGCACTTTCAGCTTGCCAAATTTCTCCTCTTAAATTTACTTTGCCAACGGGGTTTAGTTCTTTGATAACCTCTGCCTCAAATCCAATGAGAGACTCAGGGCCTGTCGCTGGCTTGCTTTTCATGACTACCATTACTCTCTTTCCTACAATAATAAAGATAACACAAAAAACAATAAATGTTAAAACGACCAAAATGGTAGCCAAATCAAAAAATCTGGTTTTAAAAAAAGGCTCATTTTCAAATGTAAAAATTCCGAGAAGAATTGAAATTAAACCACTAATGCCAAAAATGCCAAAACCTGGTTCAAAAATCTCCACCATTAAAAGAGAAATTCCAAGTAAAATTAGAGCAATCCCTAAAAAAGAAAATGTAATAATGCCAATGCCCCAAAGTCCTAACAAAAGGAAAATGATTCCCAAAATGCCAGTAAATTCAAACTCTCCAGAACGAATAGCCATAAAAATAGCCAGACCCCCAAGCGTTAAAAGGAATGAAACGAGGTATGGGTGGGAAATAAAATCGAAAATAATTTCTACCAAATTGAAATCAATCTTTTTTACCTTTGGGTTTGAAATGTTGAGTTTTAAAAAGAGTTCATTTAGGTTGGTAGCAGTTTCATCAATCACACCCTTTTCTTTTGCTTCTTTACCTGTTAAGGTGAGATTTTCTCTTACAAATTTTTCAGCGATTTCTGAATTTTTTTGATTAGCCAGGGCTAAGCTTTTTATCCAAGAAGCCATTCCCTCAATAATCTTTTGATCAACCTCCTTATTTCCGTTACTAGACATTCCCCGAGGTTGAGCAGCACCAATTGAAGCTTCTGGATGAACTACGGCCACATCGGCTGCTAATAAAATAAAGGTGCCTGCAGAATACGCCCATCCTCCTTCTTTGTGAACAAAAATGAGAGTCTTTACTGAACTTGTCAAAATCAAATCAACAATATCTCGCGTTGGCTTTACAAGACCCCCAGGCGTATCTAACTGAATAATTAAATAATCCGCTTTTTCTCTCTCAGCTTCTTTCATTACTCTTTTTAAATATTGATATGTTCCGGCTTTAATGTCGCCTTCAACGTTAGCAAGAAAAACTAAGTTAGTATCTTTATTGGCTAACGTCGAATTATTTTTGAAAAGGATAATGAAAGAAACAATAAAGGTTCCCAAAACAATTAAAGAAATTAAGTTTCTAAAATATTTGATTTGAACCTTCATTTTGTTAATTCAATCAAAGTAATTTCGGGGGGACAATTGAAGCGCGCTGGCAACAAAAAAGTACCAACCCCTCGATTAACATATAGAAATGTTGAATTTTCTTTAAATAAACCCTCACTATATTTTTTACCATATTTTGAAGGTATCCAAATGGGACCAAAAAAAGGAATTTTAATTTGGCCACCATGGGTATGACCGGCCAAAACCAAGTCAATTTTTTCTTTTTTTGCCTTCTCGATAACGTCTGGGGAATGCGCTAATAAAATTTTGGGAAATTCGTTTTCAACCTCTTTCATAGCTTTTAACAAATCGTCGCGGCCAGTGTAGGGATCGTCAACTCCGATTAAATAAAAACCATTGAGAAGATAACTTTCGTTATTTAAAATTTTAATTCCGCTTTTTTCTAATAAATTTTTAACCCATAAGTTATCATGATTACCCAACACAGCAAAAACCCGATTTTTATATTTATCTGAAAGTGTTTGCCAAAAGGTAGCTAAAGAATCTTCGTTTTCTTTTGCTTTCCTTAACTTACCAATAAAATCTCCGGTAATGAAAACAAAATCAGGAGATAGTTTGTCAACGATTTCCAAAACCTTCTTTTCTCTTTTAGAAAATGTTACAGAATGAAAATCAGAAAGATGAACAATTTTGATCTTTTCACGCGTTAAATTTTCAAAATAAAAAGTATGTTTTGCAATTTGAAAATTATATGGCTCAAAAAACACCGCGTAATATCCCACAGCCAAAATCAATAATAAAAAAATTATTAAAATTATTTTTTTCATTTATTTAATAGAAGCTGCTTTTTTAAGTCGGTGCATTACAGCAAAACCAATTTCTTTTTCAGGAAGGGTTTCAGCCAAAATTATCTCAGCTCCCCTTTTATCAAATTCCCTTAAGGTTTTAAATAAATTGCGAGAAACTTCTTTTAAATTTTTTCGACTTCCAACAACCAAATTGATATCCCCTTTCTTTAAAAATTTTCTTGTCTCTTTACTTATCATTACTCCAACTTTCTTTTTTTGTTTTTGATAAATATCAATTAAATCTTCAAACTTTTTTATCCTTTCTTTTAAATCTCCTTCTACTAAAATTAAAGGAGCCTTGGGAGCGTAATGGCGATACTTCATTCCTGGTGATTTAACATTTTTTTCTTTTACTTTTTTCCCTAATAAAAGAGGGTGGAGCTTTACATCTTTTAAAACCTTTTTTAATTGTTCAAAAGAAATACCACCAGGTCTCAAAATTAAGGGAGGTTTTACTGTTAAATCAACGACGGTTGATTCAATTCCAATTTTTGTTTTGCCTCCATCTAAAATTAAATCAATTTTGTCGCTCAAATCCTCAAAAACATGTTCAGCAGTAGTAGGACTTGGTTTTCCGGCTAAATTTGCAGAAGGTGCTGCAAGGGGCACTCCAGACAATTTAATTAATTGTAAAGCAATTTTATTATTTGGCATTCTAAGCGCAACTGTGTTTGTTTGACCGCTTACTTCATCTGGCACAATTTTCTTTTTAAAAAGAACTAATGTTAAAGGACCTGGCCAGAATTTTTTAATTAAAATTTTAGCCTCTCTAGGAATTTTTTTTGCTATTTTATTCAAATGTTCAATTTGAGCAATATGAACAATAAGAGGATTGTCAAGCGGCCTCTTTTTAACTTCAAATATTTTTCTCACTGCGTTTTTATCTAAAGCGTTAGCGCCCAAGCCATATACTGTTTCTGTAGGAAAGGCAACCAACCCTCCTTTTCTTATAATTTTGGCTGCCTTTTTTAGAAGATTTCTTTGGGGTTTTTGAGCGTTTATCTTAATTATTTTACAAGCCATAATTAAATTAATTTTAAATAAAACCTTCTTTATTAGCCATTAACACCACCTCAAAGAACCTTCTACAATTTCAATTCCATAACTTTTTTTAACTCATCTTAAATGACAGGAAAAGCCTCTATTATTCTATTATTTGCGTTTGACAAGTTATGAAATAAAAATAAAATAAAATAAGAGCCACATTTTTAAAAGGTCAAAATTTAATAATAAAGATTAATGAATAAAACAAAAATTGCCATAAATGGTTTTGGAAGAATAGGACGACTTTTTTTTAGAATTGCTTTTGAGAAACCAGAATTGGAGATTGTTGCAATTAACGATTTGGGGGATGTTGAAAACTTGGCTTATTTATTAAAGTACGACACAGTTTATGGAAGGTATCAAAAGGAAATAAAAATAGACATTGATGAAAAAGCAGGAAAAAAATTTTTAGTAGTTGATGGTAAAAAGATTTATTTTTTACAAGAAAAAGATCCAGAAAAACTTCCCTGGAAAGATTTAGATATTGACATTGCCGTAGAGTCAACGGGAGCATTTGAATCTTTTGAAAAAGCCTCTGCTCATTTGAAAGCTGGAGCAAAAAGGGTAGTCATTAGCGCTCCCGCAAAAGATGAAGATTATATTGTGAAGTCAAAAAAGAAAAAAGAAGTACCTTTTGGTAAGGGAAGGACAATTCTTTTGGGAATCAACAATGACGAAATGGGGTTATATAGTATCACCTCCAACGGTTCTTGTACTACAAACTCAATTCATCCTGCCTTGCAGATTTTGCACCAAGCTTTAAAGATCAAAAAGGCGTTTTTAACTACAATTCATGCTTACACTGCTACTCAAAATTTGGTAGACGGACCAACGAAAGGAAAAGATTGGAGAAGAGGAAGAGCGGCTGCTCAAAACATCGGGCCATCTTCTACAGGAGCAGCTATTGCTACAACGAGAGTATTAAGAGACCTTGAAGGAAGATTTGACGGAGTAGCAATGAGAGTACCAACAATTACAGGGTCTGCTTCTCAGGTTGTCGCTTTGGTATCTAAAAAAACAACAGTAGAGGAGGTAAATAATATATTCAAAAAAGCAACAAAAACGCCAAGATGGAGAGATATTGTAAAGGTTACAGAAGATCAAATCGTATCGTCCGATATCATCGGAGAACCATATGCTGCTATTATTGATTTAACCTTCACAAAAGTAATTGATGGAGATTTAGTGGCTTTTTTATCTTGGTATGATAACGAAATGGGGTATTGTCATATGTTATTAAGACATATCCTGGAAGCTAGAAAATATATTTAAATGATCGTTGTAGGCGACAAAGCAAAAAATTTAAAAGTGAGCGAGTGGGTGCAAGGAGAACCGATAGATATTGAAAAAGAAAAGGGAAGAGTAATTTTAATTGAGGTTTTTCAGGTAAATTGCCCTGGTTGTTTTTTGTATGGATTACCAATGGCTGAAGCAATGCACAAAACCTTCAAAGATAAAGGTCTTTTGGTGATTGGATTAGCAACGGCGTTTGAAGATTTTGACAAAAATAATTTAGAAAATTTAAAATTGGTAGTAAAAGAGGGTATAGCAATTGGAGAACCAAAAAAAGTACTAAAAGAGCAGGGTTTGTTAAAAAAAGGAGATAGATTATTCTTTGACATTACTTTTCCTGTTGCAATGGATAAATTAAGAAAAGTGGCTAAAGATTACTTTGTACCAGAAACATTTCAAGAATATGGATTAATGGGCACGCCATCTTCGATAATCATTGATAAAGAGGGTACTATAAAATATATTTCTTTTGGTTATGACGAAAAGGTCGAAGAAATTATTAAGGAATTACTTAAAAATTAAAATTTAAAAAATTTATGAAAGTAGCAGTTTGGGATACTTATGTTAAAAGAAAAGATGGAAGAGTAATGCACTTTGATGTTATCGTTGAAGAAAAAACAAAAAGAGAAAAGGTTTTTGAATACGGGAAAGAGTATTTAAAAAGCAAAGGAGAAGGAGAACAAGAATTGAGTTCAAATGAGTGCGAATTTTGTCACATAGAGGAAGCGAGTCCTGAAATTGAAAGAGAAATAAAGGAAAAGGGGTATTATATTTATGAGATGGAAAATTGCGATTAGATAGATTAAATGAGAAGTTGAGCTTCTTTTTTAATTCTATCTATATCTATTAAAGGAATTTTTATTTTATCGACATTATTTTTCAAAACATCACTTACCAAAACTATATTTTGAAAAATTAACTCTTTAGCAACGTAATGATTAACAGATGGCAAAATGGTAATCGGATAAAGTTTATTCTTTTCAATTAGGTACTCAAGACCTCGGCTTAGCGGATATTTCCAACCCAACAATTCCACACCAAAACATTCGGAATATTTTATTGCTTCAATCGTAAATTTGGCGTTGGTAACAATAATGCTTTTGTAAATTAAATTCGAATTAAAAAATCTTCTCTTTTTTAAGTCGCAAAATCTACCATAATTTACTAAAGCATCTTTTAAATCAACCTTTCCCTCACCTTCTTTTTTGAACTTACACTCACCAAAATAAAGAAGATGATCTTTTTTTGCCAAAAAATCTACTTCATAATTTACACAAACACCTGGCACAATTTGATTTATTTTTACTTCAAACCCCTCTCTCTCAAAAATTTTCGCCACAAATTTTTCAAAAGGAAAACCAGTAGGACCTAATTTTGCAATAGCCTTTTTTAAATTAAATTTGATGGCAGAGTGGGGAGACTCTTTTAATAAAATTTCAAAAACTCTTTCGAAAATTTGAGATGTTAACATTCCATCAAAAACCTCTTTTTCAATCTCCTTTGCTATTTTTAAAGCAACTTCTTTTGAAGCGCCCACATTTCTAGCTGATTGATAAACTTTTTGAAAGGAAAAAGGTTCTCTTTCCCCTTTTAAATTAACAACAAAAACATCTTTTTTCTGCATTTGACTAACTTAAAAACCGTCTTATTTCGTTGGCAATATCTTCCATTTCTTCTTTTTTTATTTTTTGAATTAAAGATAAATCTATGAGGGGACCGTGCTTGTCTCCAGGAAATCTCGGTACTAAATGAATATGGGCGTGTGGAACTTCTTCTCCAATAATGAAAGAAACGACAAAATCTGTTTTCAGTGCTTTTTTTATTGCTCTTGCTATCTTTCCCACAACCTCAAAATAATCTCCCAAATAAGAAACGTCCCACACCCATCTAAAATGTTCTTTGGGAATTACTAAGGTATGCCCTTTGTTTCTAGGGTTAATATCTAAAAAGGCTAAAAATTTCTCATCCTCAAAAACTTTAAAAGAAGGTATTTCTTTTTTAGCTATCTTACAAAAAACACAATATTCCATAGAATATTAGAAATTATACCAAAAAAAATATAGAATATAAAAATGAAATTGGGAAAATACCTAAAGTGGCTAAAAAGATTAATCAAAGAAGAAAGAAAAGCAGAAATAGAAATTATGAGAAAAGAAATAAAGACGCTCTCTGGAAAAGAAAGGGAAAAACTAGGGAGGGCTATTTTGAACTTAAAAGGAAAGGTTGTAAAGAAAGAATTTTCATTTAAAGTAGTCAAATATGGAAGAGAAAAAGAGATTGAAACAGAAATCTCTGTGGGAGATCTGGTGCTAATTTCAAGAAACAATCCACTAAAAAGCAATGTGGTAGGAATAGTAGTAGAAAAGGGTAAAAGATATTTGTGCGTCTCATTAGAAAAGGTTCCACGTTGGGCCTTATATGATGTAAGATTAGACCTTTTTACCAATGATATTACCTTTCAACGACAGCTTGAAAATTTAAATAATTTAAAAGAAAACGGAAGATTAGCTTTACAATACAGCTTAGGGGGATTAAAGCCTTACACCTCAAAGAAGGTAGATTTCATCCCCTTTGACTCTGGGTTAAATTCTTCTCAAAAATTAGCAGTATCTTTTTCTCTGGCTACTCAAGATTTCTTTTTAATTCAAGGACCCTTTGGCACAGGAAAAACAAGAACGTTGGTGGAAATTGCTCTTCAATTAGTTAAAAGGGGTGAGAAAATTTTAATTTCAGCAGAAAGTAATGTTGCTATTGATAATTTAACTGAAAAATTAAGAAAGAAGGCAAAAATAGTAAGAATAGGACATCCATCAAGAGTATCAAAGGATTTAATAGATTCTACGTTAACGTATCAATTAGAACATTCAAAAGAAGCAAAAACGATAAAAGAAATGAGAGAAAAAATTGATGAATTATTAAGTATAAGAGATCAATTTTTAAAACCAACACCAAAAGAAAAAAGAGGATTATCAAACGAACAAATATTAAGATTGGCTGAAGCAAAAAAGACAAAAAGAGGAATAAAAAAAGAAAATATTGATTCTATGTCTGAATGGTTAAAAATAAACAATCAAATTTCAGAAATTATAAAAAAGGTATCTGAAATTGAACAAAAAATAGCAAAGGAAATTTTAAAAGATGCGACGATTGTTTTATGCACAAATTCTTCAGCTGGCCTTGAAATTTTAAAAGATTTCGAATTTCATACAGCCATTATTGATGAAGCAACTCAAGCCACAATACCCAGCTCTTTAATACCAATTTGTAAGGCTAAAAAATTTATTTTAGCAGGAGACCATAAGCAATTACCACCCACCATTTTATCTGAAAAAGCAAAAGCTCTTTCTGAAACGTTATTTGAAAAATTAATTAAAAAATGCCCTGAAAAATCAATTTTACTTGACGTCCAATACCGAATGCACGAAACCTTAATGGAATTTCCTAATAGAGAATTTTATGACGGAAAGTTAAAAACAGATGAAAAGACAAAAAATATCACCCTATTTGATTTAAAAGTAAATATTCCAACATTTGGAAATATCTGGGATACAATTTTAAATCCTCAACATATTATCTGCTTTATAGATACTTCAAAATCAGAAAAAAAATATGAAAGAAAAAGACTTGAATCTTTTTCGAAAGAAAATCCGTTTGAGGTAGAAATCATAAAATCAATTTTGAAAAAAATGTTTGATTTAAAAATCCAGAAAGAATGGATAGGGATAATCACTCCATATGACGATCAGTTAGATCTCTTGAGAAAACATTTGGGAAATGTGGTTGAAATAAATACCGTAGATGGATTTCAAGGAAAAGAAAAGGAGATAATTTTAATCTCTTTTGTGAGAAGTAATAAAGAAAAAATATTAGGCTTTCTAAAAGATTTGAGAAGACTAAACACTGCTATAACGAGAGCGAAAAGAAAACTCATATGCGTAGGTGATAGTGAGACATTAAAATTTCACCCTATATATGCGAGGTTTATAGATTTTATTAAAGAAAAGGGCATCTTTATAACTCTTTAAATTTTAAATTAACCTGCTAACCAACCACCATCAACGACAAGATTGGACCCTGTCATATAAGAAGACTGGCTTGAAGCTAAAAATAAAACGACGTTTGAGATTTCTTCTGATTTACCCATCCTTCTCATTGGAACCCTCATTAAAATCCCATCTAATGCTTTTTTATCAGCTCTTATGTGATCAACCATAGGGGTATCAATAATACCTGGTGAAATTGAATTCACTCTAATATTGTAGGGAGCCAACTCCAAAGCCAAAGCTTCTGTCATCGCTACTACCCCACCTTTGGTAGCCACATAATGAACCAAGGAGGGAAAACCAATACCACTGTGCCCCATAGCAATAGAAGCAATATTTATAATAACGCCAGATTTCCTTTTAACCATTTCCTTTGCAACCTCTTGAGCGCAAAGAAAATAGCCTTTCAAATTAATATCAATCGTTCTATCCCATTCTTTTTCGCTTATCTCCAAAAATGGTTTAAATTGAGCAATGGCTGCGTTGTTTACTAAAATATCTACTCTCCCCCACTTTTGAATCGTTTTTTTTACCATTTCTTTTACATCTACCTTTTTTGAAACATCGCATTTTACTGCAATTGCTTCTCCACCCAATTTTTCAATTTCTTTAACTACCATTTGACAATCCTTCAAGGAAATATCAGAAACCACTACCCTTGACCCTTCTTTTGCAAAAGCCAAAGCATGGCTCTTTCCCATCCCTCTTCGAGCTCCTGTGATTATTACTACTTTTTCTTTTAAATCCTGGTACATTCGTTTTGAAAATTTAAAAGATTAATCAACCTTTATACTAAAACAAATTAAACAATTTACCCAAAAACATTAGATACATTAAAACATACATTAACCCCTCCCATCGATGAATTCTTCTTGAGATGCCAGAAATGACAAAAAGCAAGGTGGTGACAATTAAAAAAGGAATGCCAACTGAAAACGTAGATTCATCTATGTTCAAATTGCTCATTAACGCTGGAATACCTGCGACTGAAAAAATATTAAATACGTTTGAACCAAAAATATTTCCTAAAGAAATTTCATACCTCTTTTGAAAAGCTGCTCTTACTGAAACTATTAATTCTGGTAAAGAAGTACCCACGGCAATGGCTGTAATTGAAATAATAGCAGGAGATATTTTTAAGATATTAGCAATTTTAACAGTTGCCTCAATCACATAATTTGCTCCTAAAATTAAAAAGAAAAATCCCACGATTAAAAAAACAAACGTTGAAAGGGTGACCTTTTCCTCTTTCTTTTGTTCTTTTACTCTTTGCTCCTCTTCTTTTACTTTCAAAAATTCCAATTTCACTCCCTCTGGCAAAATTTCAACAAGCTCTGAAGTAAGACCTTCTCCTTTCCTTTCAAAAAAAGTGTATAAAAGATAAGTTATAAAACCTATTACCAGCAACATTCCTTCCCAAAAAACAACCCTTTTATCAGCTATTACAAACAAAAACAAACCTGTAGTGGCAGCCAAAAGTGGTAAATCTAAATCAATTAAACTTCTTTTTACAACCAATCGTCCAGCTGCGATTGCTGATAATCCTACAATTAATAAAATATTTGCAATATTGGAACCAACAACATTTGAAACAACAAGTTCAGTTTCACCTTTCAAAACAGCAGCAATCGAAGAAGCCAATTCTGGAAAAGAAGTGCCAATGGCAACAATCGTCACACCAACAATAAAAGGAGAAATTTTAAAAGCCAAAGCAATTTTCTCTGAACTTTCTACCAACCAATCTGAACCTTTAATAAGAAACGTTAAACTGAAAATAAATACCAAAACCCAAAAAATTAAATCCATCATAGATAAAAACAAATTGAAGCATATCCCACCGCCCTTTTCTTTTCTGATTTAAGTATATCGCCCGAATTTAAGTATTTCAACAACGTTGCCTTACCATTTAATGTTTTTGATATTTGCAAAATCGTTTTTGTTGCATTTTTTGAACAAACAAAGGTTTCTATATTTGAAAAATTCTTACCTAAACGCTTTAACATTTTCTCAAAAATATAAGGATCTGAAGATAAAATGCCCTGAATAGAAATGCTGTCTACCTTACGAGCTATTTCACAGGGTGGATAATGAGAAAGGTCAGTTGAAGCTAAAACTAAAATTTTTTTCCTTTTCATCAATTTCAAAATTGCTTTTGCCAAAATCTTCCAATCTTTATTTTCTGAACCAAAAATTAAAGGCAAAATTCTAAAATTTTTTAAAACCTTCTGTAGAAAAGGAAGCTGAACCTCTAACGCATGTTCAAATAAATGAACTGAATCTTTTACAAAAAATCTCTTTGAAAATTTCAGCAGCTCTCTAGCTAAAACTTCATCTATTTTCACTTTACCCAAGGGAGTAATCCACTCTCCCCTATCCCAAACTGAAACTCCCTGAAAATACTCATAATGAGAATCACCAATCAATACCACAGTTTCAAAATATCTGTTTTCAATGACTTTATAAGCAGAAGCTGCGACAGTGCCAGAAAAAGAGTAGGATGCGTGTGGAACTAAGATGCCAAAGATTTCACCTTCAATTTTCTGACTTTTTACTTTATTTAACAATTTATCTATTTCTTTGTTGAGTTCTCTTTTGCTACCACTATACCATTCACCTGCTAAACTAGGAAATCTCAACTTCTCTTTACTAAAAAAAAGATGTCGACTCATATAATCTCAAAAATTAAACAAATTTAGAGAGATTATAAAGAATTCAAGTCTTGGTCTATTTCCTTAAATTCTGTCTCTAAATCTAATGTTTCTATTTTATTTAACTCCTCGCCAATTTTCGAAACTGAATCTTCTTTTAATAAAACCCTTTCTACTTCCTTTGAAGTATCTATTGTCTCTGGCACTCTATTTTTAGACATCATCCAATACCAATAGAAAAAAACACCTCCAACAATAACAACTATTACTAATAAAATTAAAAGAGAATTGATATGTTTCTTTACTTCTTTTTTTTGTTCCATAGTAAGGTAATTAATTTGATGGGGTTGTAGTGGTTGGTACTTCCAACTCATCAACCTTTGGAATTTGAGCCAACAAGACGGCTGCTTGTCTTAAGGTATCTCTCGCCTCTTTTACCATTTTCTCTACCGCCTTCAAATCATCTAAAAGTTGTTTTCTTATTTTTCCCACCTCCAATTTTAAATTTTCTTCATTAGTAATCTGGGGTGGTTGGTAAATTTTCTCAGCTTGATTTTTAACTGCTAATATAGCCTTGTTTATTGCATCATGAGCTTTTTCAATTGCCAACTCTACTTCTCTTACATCTTTTCCATTCATTTTCGCTTTCGCAGTTCTACTTTCAATCCTTTCTAACATTGTTTCCAGTTTCTCCAACACATTGAGGTAATGGTTAGTTAATCTTTCATTTAAAGCATTAATCCTCTCATAAATCCTTTCTACAATTAAACTTTTTTTCTCATCTATCTTCCTTTCCCTCAAAGATTCTCTCAATTGACCTCTAAGTTCGTCCATTTTAGTTTTCATTTCTTCTCTCTTTTCTCTAAGCTCTTTTTTATACTCCATTCTCATTTTTTTAATTTGCTCTTTTATCTCCTCCCTTTTTTGCTGAAAATCCTTCGCTTGAATTGGTTGTTTATCATTTATAACTCCAAACAACCTAGGCGTACTCGTTTGAGAAAAGGCAATACCACCTACTAAAAAAACTGAAAAGATTACTAAAACAAAAAATAATGTTCTCATAAACTTCTACCCTTTAATGTTATTGTTGACCTTTCAATTTATTTTTAAACACCTTATTCAACAATGTCAATATCCCAATTTTTATTTACCCACAGACCTAAAATTTCTACCTTAAAATTCATTGCTTTTATAATGTCTTTCCCCTTTTTAATTTGAGAAAAATGCACCTTTTTTGAAACAGGATTTGCGGCACAATCTGTATGCTAAACTACAGCAATCACTGTTGAATTGTGTTTTTTTACAGAAATTTCTATTTTTTCTCTTATTCTCTTTAAATTATTCAATTTTCAACCTCTATAAGAAAATAGTTTTTCTTTCCTTTCTTTACCACAAAGTATCTATTGTATAAAGTATCCTTTTTTGAAAATTTCCTTTCTTTATTTTCTATTAACTCTTCGTTGACCTCAATCCCTTTTTGTTGTATCAACCTTTTGGCTTCTCCTTTAGAATTTGTAATTCCTCCTTTAGTTAATAAATCTAAAATAGAAATATGATCTTTCAAATGAATTTTTCTTGTGGGCACATCAAAAAGCGCTTCTTTAATTTCCTCTTCTTTCAGTTCTCTTATTTTTCCATAAAACAAAAGTTTTGAAATTCTTTCTACCCTCTTTAATTCTTCTTTGCCGTGTACCATTATTGTTAATTCTTTCGCAAGCGTTCTTTGAGCGATTTTTTCTTTTGGCTTCTCTTTAACTTCTTTTTCAAGCTCTAAAATTTCTTCTGTATTCAAAAAAGTAAGATATTTCAAAAGTGAAATAGCATCTTTGTCTTCAACGTTTATTAAATATTGATAAAATTTATAAACAGGAGTTAGGTTTTTATCCAAAAAAATTGCTCCCTTTTCTGTTTTTCCAAATTTCTGACCTGACTTTGTCAATAACAGAGGCAGAGTAATACCAAAAACCTCAACCCCTTTTAATTTTCTTATGAGGTCTACTCCCAAAGTAATATTTCCCCACTGATCAGAACCTCCAATTTGAAGCTCGCAGTTTTCCTTTTCATAAAGTTTTAAAAAATCAATTGCCTGCAATATCATATACGAAAACTCTGCAAAAGAAATCCCACTACTCGAAATTCTTTCTTTAATCCATTCCTTGGAAATCATTTGAGAGATTTGCACGTGCTTCCCATATTCTCTTAAAAAGGAAATTAAATCCAATTTAGAAAGCCATTCAAAATTATCCACAATCTTTGCGGGATTAATTTTTGTTTCAAAATCGAGAAGGTGTTGTAATTGTTTTTTTAGTTTTTCCTTCCATATCTCAACATTTTCAATTGAAGTCAAACTCCTCTCTTTCGTTTTACCCGCCGGGTCCCCAATTAAGGCAGTTCCTCCACCAATTAAAGCAATGGGGGCGTGGCCGAACATTTGATATCTTCTTAAAGCTAAAATAGGTAAAAGATTGCCCAAGTGAAAGGAAGGGGCGGTAACGTCAAATCCACAATAAACTACAACGGATTTTGTCTTTAGTTTCTCCCTTATCACCTTCTCGTTTGTAATTTGATATATTAAACCTCTATGTTTTAATTCTTCAATTATATCTTTCATTTTTTATTTTATAATTGTTGCTGAAATTTTTCTAAAAAGTACTAAAAAACCTGTATGGGCTACCATTCTGTCTTTGGGTCTCAAAGCAATCTCTCTCTTTTGCCATTCTCTTTGAAAGGTTTCAACAATGTTTTCCAACAGAAAATAATTTGAAAACTCTTGATCCACCTTCTCTGTTAATTTAAAAACCTGGATCACAGTGGGAAGCCAACAAGCTAAAATTCCTCCGTCAGTTAAAATTTCTTTTGTTTTTTTTAAATAATCCCAAGGATTGGGTAGGTCTAAAATAATTCTATCAAAATTTTTTTCTTTCACATCCTTAAGATTGCTTCTTATTATTTTAAGATTTTTAATTTCTCTAATCTTTTTTTGGTAAAACTCTTCAATATTTCTTTTTGCTATCTCAATCATATCTTCTCTTTCGTCAACTGAAACTACCTTACCCTTCTCTCCAACGGCTCTGATTAAACAAAGGGTTAAAGCTCCAGAACCAGTACCTACCTCCAACACCTTAGCGCCTTCAAAAATATCTGCCAAAATCAAAATTTGCCCGATGTCTTTTGGATAAAGAATCTGAGAAATTCTCTTTAACCTTTTCAAGACAAAATCGCTGAGTGTTGGCTTTAAAATAAAAAGTTTTTCTCCTTTTGAAGAAAAAATGATCTCCCCTATTTTTTTCTTCAAGATCTCATCGTGCAAAACCTTTCCCTTATGAAAACTAAATACTCCTCCCTTTTTTAAAATAAAAAGATATCTTTTTCCTTTGTTATCTTGCAATAAAATTAAGCTTCCTTCTTTAATTTTTGCCATCTCTTTTTAGATAAAATATTTCTTGTTGCATTTTTATACAAATCCACCGCTGGTTGATCGAAAGCGTTAACCTTCATTAATTTTGCCAAAAAAATTATTTCTATCATTTTCATTTGAAACAAAAATCCTAAATTTTGCTCGTCAAGTTTATCCAAAATTGTTTCTGTAAATGGAAGTTTTTGTTTAGAATAAACCTTTTTTACTCCTTCAAAAATTGCTTTATTTATTTCCCAAACGTTGGTCCTTGTGATGCCTGAAAAAACCTCGCTGAATTCTCCCAAACCATTGATTTTAAAATCTAAACCTAAATTTTCAACAAATATGAAGTTTATCAACTTATCTCTGGGCCCATCAAAATACAATTGTCCTATTGCGTGAAAATCATTCGTACCGACATTCAATATAGGGGTAATTCCTTTTCCATCCTTTCCTAAACTCTCTCCCATTAATTGAGCGTACCATTTACCAAAATATTCTAAATCTGAAGGGAAAACAAAATTGCTATAAATATTTTTTCCTTTTTGGTAGTGATAGAAAATGGTGAAAGCAGAAGAAAGCGCAGGATTTGAAAGAGGATCATCGTTCAAACAAATCTCGTTGGCTTTTTTAGCGCCATATAATAATTCTTTCACATTCACCCCTAAAAAAGAAAGAGGTAAAATGCCAGCATTACTAAAAACTGAATATCTTCCACCAAGGTTTTGAGGAATTTCAAAAGTGAAAAATTTATTTCTCTTTCCAAAATGAAAAAGCAAAGAATTCTTTGCGGAAATCACGAATACCTTAGGTCCATATTTTTTAATCATTTTGAAAATGGTAAAAAAATTGGCTACGCTTTCAAAGGTTTTACCTGACTTACTCACAAAAAAAAGAGCAATGTTCCCTTTATTTACTTTTGCTTTAGAAATTGCCTTTTTAATAAAAAGTGGGTTTAAGCTATCTAAAATTAAAATTTCTTTTAAAGGTTTTTTATTTTTCAGCGCTTCAAAAATTGCTTGAGTACCCAAGCTTGACCCTCCAATGCCACAAAGTAAAATAAGAGAAAAATTGTTGGTATCTTTAAAATAGATATTATGTTGGGGAAATATCAAAAAACTTTCTGGAGCTTCGTAATTTTTTTCATTTAAAACATTCGTTAAATACCTCACATAATCTTGAATTTCTTTCCTTTTTTTGAAAAAACGTTCGGGAACTTGAGATGTTTTTTGAAACCTAAATTTAACCATACCTGAATTAACCTTGAAAAAGTATCACTTTTTACTTTTAAAGTTTTTCTTAAGTGCAAACTTAATAATTTCTAAGTTACAGCTCTTTGTCTTTTTGCTCCAATCTTCACACCTTTGAGCAAGATCCTTTTCTTTAAAGTAAAGATCACAATCTTCGCATCTATAAAAAACTTTATTGTTTTTTTTAATTTCTTGAACCATATTATTTTTAAGCTGATAGCCTGAAGGTAAAAAATTTCAAAATTAATACTTTTCAAAAAAGATACTTTCTTTTTTCACTCCTCCTTTTAAAAGTAAATTTATCGTGTCTTCCACCATCGCTGGAACGCCACAAATATAATACTCAAAATCTTCAATTTGCAATTTTTTTTCTTTCAAAAAACTCAACAAATTTTCTTGAACCCTCCCTTTGGCAAAATATCTTTCGTCCAAACCCGAAAAATTATCTTCTTTATCAAGGCAAATTTTAAATTGAAAATTTAAATAAACTACGCTCAATTTTTTCCATTCTTCAAAAAAATAAACATCTTGCCTCGTTTTCAGACCCCAAAGCAAAAAAAGAAAAACCTTAGACTGTGGCAAAAAACTAAAAATTTGACTTTTAATAGGAGCAATACCCGTACCAGTTGCCAAAAAAATTTTGTTTTTGTCAGTTGATTTTATCGTAAAACTACCAAATGGACCAAAAAACTCAACTTCTTCACCTATCTTTGCATTTAAAAAGAAGGTTGAAGCCACGCCACCTTCAACCAATTTCACTAACAATTCAAAGTATTTCTTATCGTTTGGCAAAGAAGCAATTGAATAGTACCTTTTTTGAGAAGAAATCCTTAATTGAAGAAATTGTCCTGGAATAAAGTCTAGCTCATCATTTTCAATAAAGAATTTTAAATGAAGAACCTGAGGCGCTACTTCTTCTTTCTTCACTAATTTTGCTTTAAATATTTTGGGTTTTATCATTATTTATAATTTTTACCTTTATTTATAATTTTTACCTATTGAATGTTCCCATTACATTATAACCCGCATCAACATAGATGACCTGACCCGTAATAGATTTTGCTTTATCTGATACCAAAAAAGAGGCTAATTCTCCTACATCCTCACCACCTACATTTTCTTGTAAAGGACTTACCTTTTTATGTATTTCCAAAAATTCTTCAAAATTGGGTATGGCGCTGGCAGCCAAGGTTTTTATTGGTCCTGGCGAAATACAATTTACTCTAATTTTCTCTTTTCCCAAATCAAAGGCTAAATATCTAACTGCACTTTCCAGCGCTGCCTTTGCTACACCCATCACATTATATCCTGGAAAAACCTTTTGCGAGCCATAGAAAGATAAGGTTAAAACAGAACCACCACTATTCATTAAAGACAAAAGTTCTCGACAAAGAGAAATTAAAGAATAAACAGAAATATCCATAGCAATCTTAAAACCCTCTCTGCTCGTTTCCAAAAAACGATTTTTTAAGTCTTCTTTGCGAGCAAAAGCAATGGAATGAATTAAAATATCAAAATTTCCCCATTTTTCTTTAATGTATTCTTTCAACCTCAAAATATCTTCTTCATTTGTCACATCACACTTTACCACCATTTCAGAATTGAATTCTTTGGCAAGCAATTTCACCATTTCTGTCAAAAAGTCGTTCGCGCAGGCAAAGGCTAATTGCGCTCCTTCTCTAAAAAAAGATTTAGCAATTGAATAAGCAATACTATTTTGATTTGCAACTCCTAAAATTAATGCTTTTTTACCTTCCAAACCCTTCATAGTTATTAATTTATCACAAATATTTTATTTTAACAATAGTAACTTGACAAAAATATTATTGTTTCTATAATGAAAGTATTAATTTTATCTTAAAAGGTCGTTTAAAATTTTAAAAGTAAAATGGCTCCAGAAAATAAAAAAGAAGTCATAATTGAAGCTGTAGAAAATGGACCCTATTTGGTTAAAATTGATGGTAATATCGTTTGTGCGTTGTGTCGATGCGGAGCCTCAAAGGATAAGCCTTATTGCGACGGCTCTCACAAAGCAGCAGGTTTTCAAGCAGAAAAGAAAGAAATAAAAATTTAAAAAACATAAAAATTATCTAAAACATTAAACACCTCACATCTTGTGAGGTGTTTTTATATCCAAATATTAAAATACCTTCTTAACAAAGCCAACGTAGCGTGGACAAGAAAAAACAAAAAAGCCAAGTACATAAACGTTTTATGGTACTTTATCGCAAAACCTGACAATCTGTTTAACGGCCTAAATTTGTTCCCCAACCAAAAAAGAACGCGACATCCAACAAAACCTAAGGTAAAAAAAATACCTGTTAACATCCCAGAAAGATAAACGAGGTCTAACCCAAAAATAACAATCATAAATTTATTCTAATTCACCAATATAAAATTGTTGTAAAAGATCTTTTGCTCTTTGAGAATGTGACGTACCAGAGCCAATTTTTTCTCCAGTTTCCGTCATTCTCGTTTCAAAAAGCGTCGTAGCATCCTTCCCACATCCCAAGAGGATTGCTGGTGAAGGGTGTTGTGAAATAAAATTGGTAACATCATATACCTTTCCATTTATCACCATCCAACAATCCTCTCTTCTATTATGCCTTGCTATCTCTTCCAAAGTGTACTTTTTAATTTCAGATTCTTCAACAACCTCTTCTTTGATGACCTCAAGCCCTTCTTGAGTACTTTGCGGATTTATTAAAGGAGGTTTGGGTCTTGAAATAAAATACCCCCCAACAATTATTATCACAATACCAACGATTAAATAGTAAATTGTTTTTTTCATATTTTCATCGTGAATACAAATTAGATTGCGGGACAACCCAATAAATCCTTTAACTCATCAAATGTTTTATATCCAGTATATAATTGATTATTTATCGAAAATGTTGGAACGCTACTCACGTTGGGAGTTGGCACAATCTCTATATTAACTTTTTTAATTTTTACCCCCATCTCTTCAAGTTTCTCCAACGTTCCATCTTGTTTAATCTTTTGACACCAAGGGCATTTGTTAAGATAATAATATGTCATTTTATTAACCTTACATAGCGAAACTGAAGAAGACTCATTTTGTCGATTCAAAAAGAAAATTAGACCGCCAATAAAAATTGCTATTACCAAAATTGTAAGAAAAAGTGCCTTTTTCTTCATATTTTATTTTAATTTAAGTTATCTATTAAATTTAAAACCTTTTCTTTTATTTTATCTCTAATTTCTCTTGCCTCATTTAGTTCCATTTTAGCTGGATTTTCAAACCTCCAATATTCAATATCTTTATCTTTTGGCAAAACAAGACAAAGACCTTCCTCTTCACACTCTTTACAAACAACCACAATTTTATCAGCTGATCTTAACATTTTCTCATCGAGTGTTTTGGGTTTTTTATCAGAAATATCAATGCCTTCTTCTTTCATTAGTAATATCGCTTTTTCATTAACCTTCTCTGCTGGCAAAAAACCAGCTGACATTGCTCTCCAATTTATACCTTGTTCTTGAGCAAACTTATTAAAGTAAGCTTCTGCCATTTGGGAACGAAAGGAATTATGAACACATAAAAATAACACTGATTTCTCTCTTCCCAAAATTTTATCAGCATTCAAAACCATTACAACCAAGGCAAAAAACACTGTTAAAAATAAGATGAATTTTTTATTAAATATCTTGCTCATATTTATTTGGAAGAAAGCAAATTATCTATCTTTTCTTTGAATGTTTCATAAGGAACCGCTCCTTCTATTAATTCGCCGTTTACAAATATTGATGGAGTTGCCCTTACTCCTTTTTGAATCCCCTCCTCATAATCCTTTTGTACCTTTTGAGCATATTTTCCCGAATTAAGACATTCATTAAATTGAGTTTCATTCAATCCCACCTCCTTTGCCCATTTCTTCAGATTTTCTACGCTCAAACCTGCCCTTTGGTTTTCAAATACCTTATCGTGATATTCCCAAAATTTTCCTTGCTCTGCTGCGCATTCTGCTGCTTCTGCTGTTTTTTGAGCATTTGGGTGGATAGAGGAAAGAGGAAAATGTTTATATACTACCCTTACCTTACCATCATACTCTTGTAAGATCCTTTTTAAGGTAGGCACAATTCTGCCAGAAAATGGGCATTCAAAGCAGGAAAAGTTAACCAACGTAATTGGAGCGTCAACGTTGCCCAGCACATGATCATCCTTGGTAATTTCAAACGTCTGAATTTTAGGTGAAGGGTTATTTTGGACCCTCACATTTTCGTTTCTTACTATATTGTTATTTCTATCATCCACATTCTTTGAATTCGCAAACTGAGTAAATAAAATAACATTCAAAATTAAAGAACAAATGCTAAAAGAAATTAAAAATCCAAACCAAAAATATACTTTACTTGAAAATTTTTCAGTCATTTTTAATTCTTCATTTTTCAAAATGTTTTCCTTTATTTCTTCTTTACTTCCCATCTTTTCATTATCTAAACCTGACATTTTAGTGATTTTATCAAAACCCATCTCTTCCATCAATCTCTGAACCTCCTCTGGTTTAACCTTCTTTTCATCAAAAACGACTATTGCTTTTTTTGAATCTAAATTTATTTTCGCTTCAATGATGCCCTCCCTCTCTTTTAACGTTTTCTCAAGAAGTTTTGATATAAAATCATAATTGAGTTTTTCAATCTGAAATTTTGTTTTTTGCATAGACTTAAATTACCTCTATTGTACCAAAAATCATTCCCATCCAACAAGAAAATTTATATTTCCCCCTTTTTTGAGGAGTAAACTCTTTTACGGTAATTGTGCCTGGAGAAAGCCGAATTTCGTCAGAAAAAAAATCTCTTGCCACAATGGCGTTCGTACAACCTGAAGCGCCTACATTTTCAATTTCCCATTTCACTGGGATTCCTGCTCTTACCCTAAAATAATTTGGTTCAAAACCTACCCTTGAAACTTTCATTCTAATAGTTTGTTTACCATTAACCAGTGGGGGAAGATCTTTTTCGCTAAACAATTTCTCTTTGGAGATTAACTGAAAAAGAGAGGAAGGTTTTATATCTGACAAACTTGGCAAACCTAAAACATTTAATTGAGAATTTATATTATAAAAGGCAAAAAACAAAACTAACGCTCCTGCTATTTTTAAAAATCTATCTGCCAAATGCGTCTTTTCTAAAAATTTAACTGAGGAAAAGCCAACAATCAAAAGATTCACCGTCGTTCCCAACGTAAAAAAGAACATTATAGCTGCACCCTGCCAAAAACTGCCAGAAAGAAAAGCTATCATCTGAGCAGTTAATGTAAAACCACAAGGGACAAAAGAAGTAGAGGCTCCTAATAACAAAGGTGTCCATTTTCCTTTTAGTTCTTTTTCGCGATAAAATTTTTTGAAAAAAAGAGGAGGAAGTTCAAGGTTGAATCTTTGAAAGTACCTTATCCCCAACATTTGTAACCCCAAAATAGCCATTAAAAGAGATATAAACACAACCAACGTAGCATAAAAGCCCAAGGAGAACTGAACTTTAGCGCCAATTAGTCCTCCAATTCCACCCAAAAGAGACAAAGAAAAAAGTCGAGCAGCATTGAAAAGTAAATAGGGAGTAAATCTTTGAAAAAAGGTACTTTCTTTAGAATAAATCTCGTGCCATTGTTTTGCAAAAGATAATAAAAGACCACCAACCAAGGCACCACAGGTTGAAAAACCTGCAAATAAACCAAGTAAAAAGAAGGTAGGTAAAGAAGAGGTGCTACTAATATTTACAAAATTAAATAACGGCGTATTTGACAAAATGAAAAATAAAGTTATTACAAAGAGGGCAGGTAAGATAATATTCTTGAAAGAATTATTTTTCTCTATTTTTATTGGCTTTTCAAAAAAGGTGTAGCCGTAACTTTTAAATATCTCGTTCAACATCTGAATTTTTGGTTTTTCTCCTTGATAAAGTACTCTCACTAATCCTTTATTTGTTGAAGCATCAACAGATTTAATGTTTTTTATTTTCAACAACTCCTGCTCAATCAAAATCTCGCACGAAGCACAGTGCATACCTTTAACATAATAAACGTATTCTTGAAGTGAAGGCTTTAATGAAAAAATCCGCTGAATTTTGAAGCCAAGCTCTTTTATTTTTTCAAAAATTTTATCTTGAGAAATTAAATTGTCGTCAAATTCAACGCTCAATACCTTCGTTTGTTCATTAAAGTGAGCATCTTTTACACCTTCTAACACATCAATTTCCGTTTCCAATTTTAGAGCCTCGTTTAATGACTTTATCTCATCAATTTGAACCTCAAGTTTTTTAAACATATTTTTAATTTATCAGTTTTATGTTACTGTTTCAAGAAACATTGGATGGTATCTTTTCATCAAAAGCGCATTTGAAACAACGCTTACTGAGGAAAAAGCCATTGCAGCAGCAGCAATGGCTGGGTTCAAAAGCACACCAAAAAAGGGATAAAAAACACCCGCTGCCACTGGAATACTAATCACATTATAAAAGAATGCCCAAAAGAGATTTTGTTTTATTTTACGTATAGTATATTTACTCACATCAAATGCCAAAGCCACATCTCTCAAATCGTTTTTCATTAATATAATCTCTCCCGTTTCCATTGCAATATCTGTACCAGAACCCATAGCAATTCCCAAGTTTGACTGAGCAAGAGCTGGAGCATCGTTGATACCGTCTCCCACCATGGCAACGATATTTCCCTCACTTTGTAATTTTTTAATTTCTTTCGCTTTTTCTTGAGGCAAAACCTCAGCTAACACCATATCAACACCGAGCTTCTTGGCAATAACGTTAGCAACTCTTTTATTGTCTCCTGTAATAATCCCTACCTTCTTTCCCATTCTCTGTAAAATCTCCACTGCCTCTTTAGCATATTCTTTTTCGGTATCAGCCACTGCAATAATGCCAAGAATTGCTTTTTCTTGAACTAAAATCATCGTTGTTTTACCTTGATTTTCCAAAGAAATTAATTCTTTTTCAATGTTCAAAGTATCTATTTGATTTTCAATCAGCAATCTTTTAGTGCCCAAAAGTAGCTTTTGTCCGTTTATTTCACCCCTCACTCCTTTTCCCGGAATAGTTTGAAAATTTTTTACCTCAAAAAATTTCACGTTTTCTTCTTTTGCCTTTTTAACAATCGCCTCTGCCAAAGGATGCTCTGAATTTGTTTCCAAAGAGCCAGCCATTTTTAAAATTTCCAACCTTGAAGCTCCAATTTCTACAATATCTGTCACTGTGGGTTCTCCTTTTGTCAAGGTTCCTGTTTTATCAAAAATCACCACATTTACCTTCCTGGCAAATTCTATGGCTTTTCCGCTTTTAATTAAAATTCCGTTGCGAGCTGCCAAAGAAGTCCCCATCATTATAGCAGTAGGTGTTGCCAAACCCAACGCACAAGGACAAGCGATAATTAAAACAGAAACAAAAACCAAGAGAGCAAAACTCAAAGGTTTTCCCAAAAAGAGCCATACAAGAAGGGAAAAGATAGCAATGAATATGACCGTGGGCACAAAATAAAAAGATACCTTATCAACTAACTGCTGAATCGGTGGTTTTGAACCCATTGCTTCTTCTACTATTTTTATGATTTGAGCTAACACCGTGTCTTTGCCAACTCTCGTTATTTTTATCTTTAAAATCCCAGTTTTATTAATGGTTCCGCCAATAACCTCATCTCCAACCTTTTTTTCCACGGGAATACTTTCTCCTGTAATCATCTTTTGGTCGACAGCAGAATAACCGTCAATCACCAAACCATCGAGCGGAATTTTCTCTCCAGGTTTTACCAACACAATATCTCCTACCTTTATTTGTGATACCTTAACCTTAATCTCTTTGTACCCATTCTCTCTACCTGTTGAGTCTGAAATTAAAACTGTTGCTTCCTTTGGTTGAAGTTCTATTAATTTTTTAATGGCTTCGCTCGTCTTTCCCTTAGTAATTGCTTCTAAATATTTACCTAAAGAAATAAAAAGTAAAATCAAAGCCGCTGCCTCAAAATAAAGATGCGCTTTCACCTCATTGCTAAATAACATAATCCCCACAACGATTAAGCTATAAAAGTAAGCTGCGGCTGTGCCAAGAAAAATAAGAGAATCCATATTGGGTGAAAATAAAATCAAATTTCTAAACCCGTTTCTCCAGATTTTAAAAGAAGCAACAACGACAGCGCTCGCAAAAAATAACTGCAAAAAATGAGAATAATTATGAAAAAGAGAAGGTATAGGAGCTCCTATCATCTCTCCCATTGCCAAATAAACTATTGGCAAACTAAAAAGCAAAGAAAAAATAAATCTTCTCTTCCATTCGTTAATATCTTCTTTCCTTTCTTTTTCAAACGGTGTCTCAAAATCTTCTACCAAAGATTCTTCGCTCACTCTATATCCCAACTTCTCAATAATGTCTTTTACCTTTTGAAGACTAATTTTTCTTTCGTCAAACTCCAAATAAAGCTTCTCTGTCGCAAAATTAACATTTGCACTTTTAACCCCCGATTCCTTTTTAAGAGTGTTCTCAATTAACGCAACGCACGAACTACAATGCATCCCCCCTATTTTTAATATTGTCTTTTCCATCTTATTTATTTTTGAATAGTATAAATAGATAGCTGCGTCAAGAAACTCTCTTAGTTAAATCATTCTTTAACCATTTCTTCTATCGTTAGTGGTTTAGTTTATGAAGTTTATTCAGTATCTGATTCTGATTCAGGTTCAGAGGTTGGTGTTGACTCATCTAACTCCGATTCAGAGGTTGATGTTGAATCCTCGTTCGTTTGATCATTGGGACTTTGAATTTGTCCAGAAATTGAATTTACTGCGTCAGGACTTATTAAATCTTCGCAAGAAGATTTAACCTTAACCCATTCTCCATTTTCAATAAAAACACAGTAAATCTCGCCAGTAGTTTTGTCTTTGAGCTGAATTTTATCTTCAACCTCTAAATTCTTCACTTTGATTTTTTCAGCAAATAATTCTTCCACTTTGGCAATTCCATTTTCAATGAAAAGGCCAAGGGAAGTTAAAGCTTGTTTTATTTTTTCAATAAAAGAAGAATTAGACTCTTCAGAGTTTAATTCTTGGCCATTTTGAGCTAAATTCCCATTTTCACTAATCATTAATTTTAATTCCTCAATCTGTTTTTGTTGTTCTTTAATAGCTCCGACAATAAAAGGCGTAAAACCGATATAATTCAGACTTTTTGAACCGTCAGGGTTAGTAAAGACAAGTTCTGGAATAATTTTTTCAACTT
>Ga0197143_1000753_pt1 | contig 31508 bp, 26 predicted proteins | sample GBS70_MetaG_FD_148603 | JGI IMG/M metagenome (GOLD analysis project Ga0197143, IMG submission 148603) | Sediment microbial communities from Great Boiling Springs, Gerlach, Nevada, United States - GBS 70_MetaG | ecosystem: Environmental > Aquatic > Thermal springs > Hot (42-90C) > Sediment... | reverse complement strand
ATTAAATGCCGTTCTCAAAAAGAATTTGGAAGAAATCCAAATCAATTTTTATCCTTCTTTTGGCGATTATTCTTCTTTTATGAGCAAATTGCGCTATTTTTTAAGCCTTATCTATTTCTTAAGAATATTAATAAAAAATAAACCAAATATTATCTATTGCCGTTTTATGCCGTTATTCCTTTTCCATTTAGTAATTGCTAAGATTTTAAAAAAGAAAATAATTTTAGAGGTTAACAATACGCCTACCGATTTTTCTTATCGGCGCAATTTTAGCCCTTTTCTTAATAAATTAATTCCGTTATTTTACCTTTTAAGTGGAAAAATTGCTGATAAATTAATCGTTGTTGCCAGTGGCATGAGAGAAGATTTAATAAATTTGGGAATTGATAAAAGAAAAATTGTTCTTATTCCTAACGGTACTAACCCGGAAATCTTTAAACCCCAGAAGTCGTTAATAAAGAAGAACTTTTATGTTGGTTTTCTTTCTAAAATTGATAATTATCACGATTTTGAAAAGATAATTACCCTCGGTGAAGTCTTAAAGGAAGAAAAAGAAATCAAATTTCTTATCATTGGTAAAGTTGAAAATCCTAAATTAAAAGCCGAAATAAAAATGAGAAATTTAGAAGAAAAATTCATCTTTAGCGGTGAAATTCCCTATTTCCAAGTACCTTTTCATATCAATCTTTTTGATGTTGCCCTCATTACCACTCCCACCACATTATGTGGTTATACCTCACCAATTAAACTCTTTGATTATGCTGGTTGTGGCAAGATTATTCTGGTTAATAAAGAATTGGTTAAAAAAGAAAAAAGTTTACGGGCAATTCCGATGATTACCTATTCTTCAGTAGCTGATTTAAAAGAAAAGATTTTGCTGATTAAAGATAATTATCACTACTATTTAGAAAATTACGGCAAAAAGGCAAGGCAGGCAGTTTTAAAGAGATACAACTGGGAGACAATTGTTAAAAAATCGCTAAAAGGAATTACGGAATTAGAAGAAAAGAAAAGCAGAAAAATTAAAAAGAAAGTTATCTTGCAGGTTATTGGCAATTTGAGCGGTGGCGGCGCTCAGACATTACTTTTAAATTTCTTAAAAGAAAAAGAGGCACAGAAATTTAATTTTGAAATCTTTACTTTTAAAAAGAAATATTCCCTTTTAACTTTTATCAATTTGTTAAAAAAGATAAAGAAGGTTAAGCCGGATATTATCCACGCCCATCTTTTCCCCGAACTTTATTATGTTGCTTTTGTTTCTTTCTTTTATAAGAAACCAAAATATCTTTATACCGAACATAATATCTTTAACCGCCGCCAAAAATATAAATTTCTTTATCCCTTAGAAAGATTTGTCTATTCCCGATATGATAAAATAATTGCTTGTGCTCATATGGTAAAAGAACGGTTAACCAAATACCTTCCACAAATAAAGGAAAAAATAGTTGTTATCCCTAACGGTTTTTCCCTAAACGAAAAGGAGATAAAAGAAAATGAAGAAAAGGCAGATTTGTGCTTTATTGGCCGTCTGGAAGAGCAAAAGGGAGTTGATATCCTCTTGGTGGCATTAAAGATTTTAAAAGAAAAAGGAATTTCGCCGAAAACTTTTATTGTTGGCTATGGCAGTTGGGAAGAAAAATTAAAAGCTTTAAAAGAAAAAGAAAAACTTCTCAACATAAAGTTTTTGGGAAAAAGAGAAGATGCCCTTTCCTTTTTGAAAGCCAGCAAGATTTTTGTTTTACCCTCCCGGTGGGAAGGTTTGCCAATCACGATTTTAGAAGCGGCTTCCTTAAAAAAACCAATAATTGTTACTAATGTGGGTGGCGTAAAAGAAGTTTTAACAGAAGAAGAGGCAATGATTATTAAAAAAGAAGAACCCCAACTTTTGGCTAACGCCATTGAAGAACTGCTTTTTAATGAAGAGTTACAAAAACAACTGGGTGAAAAAGCCTATGCCAAGGTAAGCAACCACTTTTCCCTAAAAACTTTTAGTAAGAAAATGGTTGGTTTATATGAAAGTTTATTAAAATGATGAAAAAGAAAGTTATCCATATCCTGGGAGCTTCAAAATTTGGTGGTATTGTTCAATATTTGGCTTTTCTCATTGAAAAACAATTAAAAGATAATTACCAAGTGGCAATTTTAACGGAAGACGAAAAGATAAAAAGTTATTTTCAAAAGAATTTTCCTCAAGTGAAAATAGTAACTACCAAAAAGGTTTATAAAAGAGAAATTTCGCCTTTCTATGACCTTTGGGCACTTTTAAGAACAATTAAGATTTTAAAAGGTTATTCAATTGTTCATACCCACACCTCTAAGGGTGGCTTTATTGGCCGGTTGGCTGCCAAAATCTGTCGAATTCCATTGATCATCCATACTGCCCACGGTTTTGCCTTCCACGAGTTCTCCTCTAAAAAAGCAACCCTTTTCTATTCTTTTTTAGAAAGATTAGCCAGTTATTTCTGTGACAAAATTATCCTTCTTAACAAAAAGGATTACCAATTGGCTAAAAAATTTAAAATTGGTAACGAAAAGAAATTGGTACTCATTTATAACGGCATTGATTACCAAAAAATTGAGAAAGAGAAGCCTGATTTTTCTATTCGGGAAAAATTGGGTTTAAAAGCAAAAGATTTTCTTATTACTTTTGTCGGTCGTTTATCACCACAAAAAAACCCGGAAATTTTAATTCGGGCAATGAAAGAACTGGTTAAAGAAAATAATAAAAAGATTTGTCTGTTACTAATTGGTGAAGACATGGGAGAAAAAGAAAAACTGTTGAGATTGATAAAAGAATTTCAGTTAACTAATAATGTCCACTTTTTAGACTTTGTGAAAAACCCCATTCCCCTTCTAAAAGCCAGTGATTGTTTTGTGCTTCCTTCTCTCTGGGAGGGATTACCAATCGCACTGTTAGAAGCCATGGCCTCTTCCTTACCAGTAATTGCTTCCAATATCAAAGGGAATAATGAAGTAATTATTGATGGCATAAACGGTTTCCTCTTTTTGCCCAATAATGAAAAGGATTTAAAAGAAAAGATAATGCTTTTATTAAATAATGAAGAACTGCGGATAAAAATGGGAAAACAGGGCAAAGAAACCGTTATCAAAAGATTTTCTAAAGAAAGATTCCAAGAAGAAACAATGAAAATTTATAATTTTCAAAAAGAAAATAAAGAAGCTAAAAAAAGAGAAAAAAATATTTCTCCCTACTTAAATTCTTTTGCTAAAAGGACTTTTGATATTTTCTTTTCCCTCTTTTTATTAATTTTAACTTTACCGCTTTTTATTCCTGTACTGCTAATCCAATTGTTTTATTTTAAAAATAAGGTCTTTTTCACTCAGGAACGAAGAGGAAGAAATTTGAAGATATTTAAAATTTATAAATTCCGAACAATGAAAATTAATGCCGAAAAATTGAAAAGAGAAGACGGTTCTTCTCTTTATCTTAAAAACGACCCGCGGGTAACAAAATTGGGAAGATTTTTAAGAGAATTTGGTTTAGACGAATTGCCTCAAATATTTAATGTTTTAAAAGGAGATATGAGCATTGTGGGTCCGAGACCAGATGAAGTCTTACCTTTAGAGCTTTATAAAGATAAAACAAAATTTTTTGCTAAACCTGGTTTAACCAGTTTATCAATTATTAATGGCCGCAACAATTTACCTTTAAATTTAAGAAACGAAATTGAAGGTTTTTATTGTCAAAGAGCATCGTTTATTTTGGATTTAAAAATTATTTTGAGAACAATTTTAATAATTTTAAAAAGAGAAGGAATTTATAATAAGCAGGAGGTGTGTGATGAGGAGTGCCTATTTATTAACTTTAAAGGGAGAGGGGTTTATGAAAAAATTAAATATTCTACCGGAAAATCTCGGAGCTAAATCGGATATCTATACCGACTATCTCAATCTGGATATCCTGCGAATAATTGAAGCCGGCGGAATTGTAAAAGTTTTTTACGAAGATAAGAATAAAGAAATTGTCGGTTTAGCAACCGCTGAATTTAATGAAAATCTCTTTATTATTCCTTACCTCTTTGCTCCTAATCTGTCTTTAAAAATCAAACTGCTAAGCGAAATTATTAATGAAGGCAATTGCCCAAATATCTTAATCAAAATTTCTAATAACGACGAAAAGTTTATTAACTACCTTAAAGAAAATAATTTCAAATTGATAAACAGCATTATCCTCTTTCTTGGTAATCAAGAAAATCTGAAACCGGAAATTATTACTACTTTTGAAGATACTTTAAAATCGGAAAAAATGGAAATTACTACCAGCAATCTTTCACCAATAATTTACTACCATTTTCTAATGAAAGAAGGTAAATGTATTGGTGTCCTTAATGCTCAAAAGGTAGCCAAAGATTTTCCGATTATAAAAATTAACACCATTTATATCGACGAGAAATTTCGAAAAAGGAATTGCGGTAGTCTTCTTTTATCATCTTTTTTAAAATGTCTTTTAAAAGAAAAAAATTATTATATAATTAGCGAAGTTCCGATGGGCAATCTTCCGGCAATCAGACTTTTTTCTAAATTTAATTTTGGAATAATTGGCGCTTTTAAGATTTTAATGAAAGGAAAATAAGTAACGATGAAGGGTTTTAATTTTATTCCTTTTGCTCGACCTCATATTACTGAGGAAGAAGTGAACGCCGTTATGGAAACTTTAAAATCCGGTTGGTTAACCACGGGAAAAAGAACAAGGGAATTTGAAGAGGAATTTAAAAAATATATCGGTGCGCAGCACGCTATCGCCGTGAATTCTTGCACCAGTGGACTTTTCTTAGTTTTAAAAGCTTTAGGAATAAAAGAAGGGGACGAAGTAATCATTCCCACTTGGACATTCTGTGCTACGGCTAATGTCGTTATCCATTGCGGTGCCATCCCAGTTTTTACTGATGTGGCTTATGATTACCTTTTGCCCCCCGAGGAGATTGAAAAGAAAATCACTAAAAAAACCAAAGCGATTATTCCTGTTCATTTTGCTGGAAAAAGTTGCGATATGAAAAAAATAAAAGAAATTGCTGAAAGATATCACCTTTATGTAATTGAAGATGCTGCTCACGCCTGCGGTACTATTTATCAAGGCAAAAAAGTTGGCGAAGAGTCTTTAGCATGCGTCTTTTCTTTTTATCCGACGAAAAACATCACTACTGGTGAAGGTGGCATGGTTGTTACCAACAATAAAGAGTTAGCAGAAAAGATAAGAATAATGGCTCTCCACGGTTTAACGCTTAATGCTTATGACCGCTATCAAAAAAATGGTAGTTGGTATTACCAAGTTGTTTATCCGGGATATAAATGTAATATGACTGATATTCAGGCGAGTATCGGTCTTTGCCAATTAAGGAAGATTGAGAAGTTAATTAAAAGAAGGCAAGAGATTATCAATTATTACCAAGAAAATCTTAAATATCTGCCCGATTTAATTTTACCGGAAACAGAAATTGTTGATCAAAGAGTAAGCTGGCACCTTTATGTAATAAGAATTTCAAAAACCGCAAAAATGGGACGAGATGCTTTAATTGATTTTTTAAGAGAAAAAAATATCGGGACATCCGTACATTTCATTCCTCTTCATCTTCATCCCTATTATCAAAAAACTTATAATTTAAATCCTAAAGATTTTCCCGTAGCAAACACTCTCTTTTCTTCTTGCCTTTCTTTACCCCTCTATCCCGATTTAACTAAAGAAGAGCAAGATTTTATTATTTATTCTTTAAAGGAGGCATTATGCTAAAAAAGTTGAATTTTAGCATTAGTTATCGATTATTAGCTGATGTTTTAATTTTAACATTTTCTTACTCTTTTGTGAACTTCCTAACTAACCATCGTCTGCCCAATTTTCTTTCTCTTTATTTTCTTATCACTTTTTGCTTATTTATCTTTTCTTTTTGCGGTTTCTATACTTACGGAAGAACCTATCGGGGAAGATACAAATTCCTTTTAATCCTTTTTGCCAATTCGTTAGCTTTCTTTTTATTTTATTACTTATCCCCCCTCTTTTTATTCCCTCAGCAATTGCGAACACTTTTTTTTACTTACCTTTTAGCAACTTTTCTCTTATCTTTTGTTCGTCTCTTTCTTTTATTATCAAACCATTTTACTTATTTAGAGAAAAAAAGCGCCCGGGTTATTAAAAAACCAATTGAAAGAATTTTGGTAATTGGAGGTGCCGGTTATATCGGTTCGGTGTTAGTAAGGAAGTTATTAAAATTAGGTTACAAAGTAAGAATTTTAGACAACTTTCTTTACGGAAAAGAAAGCATAAAAGAACTTATGAAAAACAAATCTTTTGAAGTAGTGGAGGGCGATTTTCGCCACATTAATATTTTAACCGAAGCCTTGGAAAATTGCGATGCCTTAATCCATTTAGGAGCAATTGTCGGTGATTCTGCCTGCGCGCTTTCCGAAAAGTTAACCATTGAAACTAATCTTCTGGCTACTAAATTTATTATTCAGGTAGCAAAAAGTAAAAATTGCCAACGGTTTATTTTTGCTTCTACTTGTTCGGTCTACGGTGCCAGCGATAACGAATATCTCACCGAAGAAAGCAAAACTTTTCCAGTTTCGCTTTATGCCAAAACTAAATTAGATTCGGAAAAAATCCTCCTCAAAGAAGGAAAAGAGCTGGTTACTACTATTTTAAGATTTGCTACGGTTTACGGACCTTCCTATCGGGAAAGATACGATTTGGTGGTTAATCTTTTAACTTTAAAAGCAGCAAAAGAGAAGAAAATAACGGTTTACGGAGGTGAACAATGGCGACCTTTTATCCACATTGACGATCTTTGTGAAGGAATTATTAAGGTTCTTTTAGCAAAAGAAGAACTGGTAAGAGACCAGATTTTTAATTTAGGAGATACCAAAGAAAATTACCAATTAAAAGAGATTGGGAAAATTATCCAAAACATTGTTCCCGATGCGGAATTGATTATCTTACCTGAGACAAACGATAGAAGAAATTATCGGGTCTCCTTTGAAAAGATTAAAAAAGTCTTATCTTTTACTTGTCAAAAAAGAGTAAGAGACGGTGTCATTGAAATGATTGAAAGGATAAAACAAAATGGTAAAGGCTATTTTTCACCAGATTTTTTCCAATATGTTTCTAATTACGAAAGAATTAAAAATTGTGAAAAAGAAAGTTATTGGCTGGAATTAGTTAAAGAGGAGGTTTTATGAGATGGGTTATTTTTCTCGGAATTTTAACTTTAGCAATTTTTAAATTTTTAATTGCCCAACCAATGAATAAAGAAATGCCAATAAAAGCTCATATTTGGGGAGAAGTAAAAAATCCTGGTTCTTATTACCTTTCTTATGCTGGTGATATTTTAGAACTAATTTCTCAAGCTGGTGGACCCACACCTAATGCCGATTTGTCCAAAGTCACCTTGATTGTCGCCAAAGAGAAAAAAAGGATAGGTCTTAATCTTAATAAAATGATTAAAAAAGGTGAAATCTTACTCCTTTCCAATGGCGATGTCGTTATTGTTCCACGTTCAAAATTGGCTACTTTAAAAGAAGCTATACCATTCATAACTACTTTAGCAGTATTTGTTAATCTTTATTTAACTTATATAACCAGGAGGTGAAAAATGAAAGAGTATACTCTGGAGAAAATTATTTTAATTATTAAAGAGAAAAAAACGGTAATTATCACCATCTTTCTCCTTTCTTTGATAATTGCTCTTCTTTTTACTTTTTTAACCAAACCCGAATACGAAAGTAAAGCCACCATTTTAGTAGAGGGTGATAAACTCAACTCTGCCTTGTTTTTTTCATCTCCCTTATCTTTTGCTAAACAAAAAAGTCTCTTATATAACTACTCGGAAATTTTAAAATCTCACAACTTAATGCAAACGGTTTTAGAAGAATTAAAAAAGACTGAAGCGAAAGATTATTTTAAAAATATTGAAGATTTACAGAAAAAAGTAACAATAAAAATTATCAAAGAAACCGACATTTTAAATATTAAAGCGAAAAGCGAAAAACCTAAAGTAGCTGAAATCCTTTGCGAAGTTTATGCTAAAACCTTTGAAAACTTTGTCGCTAAAATCACCAAAGAAGATGTGCAAAAAATTAAAGAATTTACTTATAACCAATTAAAAGAGATTGAAAAAGAATTGCAGGCTAAAGAAAAGGAAATTACTGAGTTTAAAAAGAAAAATCGAATTGCTGATTTAGACCAAGGAACAAAGGAACTTTTTCAAAATATAATTAACATCAAAACCCTTTACGATGAAGCCCTGGCTCAATACAACGAAAAGCAAGAAGAACTCTTTTCGCTAAAAAATACCTTTGACAAAAATCAAAGGCATTTCTACAACCAGTTAATTCAAGAAAAATCTTCTTTAATCAACGAAATGCAAAAAACTTATCAAAATTTAGAAATTGAAAAAACGCACCTTTTGTTATCCGGTTATGAAGATAATAATGAAAAAATAAAAAAAATTGAAGAAAAACAAAACGAAATAAAAGAAAAATTGTTTTCTCTCGCACCCGCATCTTTTATTGAGCCGGTAGAATTTCTCAAAACTTTAGAAGGCCAAACAATCTTCAAAGAAATTGAACTTAATGCTCTTAAGGCAAAATTAACCAAACTTTCGCAATTACTTTCACAATACGAAAGGGAATTAGCCAAATTACCGGAAAAAGAAAGAACTTATTTGAAATTGAGCCGCGATTTAGAAATCCTCCAAAAAATTTATTCCCTTTTAAGGGAAAAACACGAAGAAGCCAAAATCAACGAAGCCGGTAGGATTTCTGGGATAACTTTAATTGAAACAAAAACACCGGCTAAAAAAATTAAACCTTCGCTTTCTTTTAATATCATTGCTGCTCTCTTTTTAGGATTAGTATTTGCTTTCACTACTGTTTTCTTGTCAGACTATTTTAATAATACAATAAAATCAATTACTGATGTGGAAAAATTGAATGTGGGTGTTTTGGCGACTATTCCTAATCTTAATAAAAAAGAAAAAACTAATGGTAACGGTGTTGCCCAATTTATTATTCCTTTCTCCGACGAAGAAAAAACTTCGGCCGAAAGTTATCGAATATTAAGAACTTCCTTATTATGGTCATTTTTTAATGAAAATAAAAAAGCCATTTTAATAACTTCTACTAATCCTGCAGAAGGAAAAACAACCATCGCTTGCAATCTTGCTTACATCCTTGCTCAAAGCGGAATAAAAACTTTACTAATTGATTTGGATTTAAGAAAACCACGCCTTCACGCCATTTTTTCTATTAATAGAAAGCCAGGATTTACTGACCTAATTCTCAGTAACCTTAAACCAGATAGTAACGGTCATATTCCGAAAACCAATTTTCCTAACCTTGACCTTCTTCCTGCTGGTTCATTGATACCTTCGCCAGCTGATTTTTTAGAAAAAAGGTTTGTTGACGAATGGTTAAATAAATTTAGAGAAGAATATTCAGCAATAATCATTGATTCCCCACCAGCGTTAATCGCTGCCGATGTGCCGATTCTTACTAAAAAGGTTGATGGTATTTTATTAGTATGCGGCTTTTTGAAAACCAATTTAGACCAATTAGAAGAAACAATAAAAATTCTTAACGAAAAGGAAAAGAAAGTTATTGGTTGTGTTTTAAACTTTTATGAACCGTTAAAAAAATATCATAATTATTACTATTATCATTATAAATATCGAAAAGAAAAATAATGAACAAAAAAATTCTTATTGTTGATGACGATACCCTTTTCTCGCTATCGTTAAAAGAAATCCTTTCTTCACGAGGTTACGAAGTAACTACTGTCACCACTGCCCAAGAAGCTTTAACAAAAATAAATGAAGATTATGAAGTTTGGATAGTCGATTTAAAATTACCGGATAAAGATGGCTTAGAATTGGTTGAAGAAATAAAAACTGTTAAATTTCCGCCACCAATAATTATTATTTTAACCGGTTTTTCTTCGTTGCCAGCGGCCAAAAAAGCAATTACTCTCAAAGCCGATGCTTATTTAGAAAAACCTATTAACCCGGATAGACTTTTTCTTACTCTTTACCAATTACTGAAAGAAAAGGAGGAAGAATGTAATCGTTTTAATTATTTAAAAAAAATTTTAGAAAAAACGAATGTTCCCACCGCCCTTATTGTTGACAGCAAAATAATTTTTTACAATCACTCCTTCCCAATAGAAAAGTGGCAATCTTTTGACCTTACTAATAGTAATGATTTAAAAATTGATAATCAACTTTATCGGTGTTTAGTCATTCCGGTTGAAGAAAAAGTTTCGTTAATTTTTTTAATAGATATTTCTGATAAAGAAGATTTGATTGAAGACTACCAAACAATTTTTTCTTCTCTGCCATTTAAGATTTATTTAGTAAGAGATAACTATCAAGTTGTGGGCCAAAACAAATTCTGCTACCAGATTTTTAAAAATTATTCTTATCCTTGTTCCTTTTTTGGTGAAACCTGTTTACTTCTTCAAGCGAAAACTTCTAAATCCGCTGTAAAAGCCTTAAAAATAATCAAGGAAAGACATTGGGAAGAAAACTGTTTGCCTTTAAAAAATAACCAATTTCTTCTATTTTTTATTGACCGAAGTGAAGAAATTGAAAAAAACCGAGAATTATATTTAGCAACGGAAGAATGGGAAAAAACTTTTAATGCTATTGATGATATGATCGTAATTATCGACAAAGATTTCAACATTCTCAAGGCCAACAAGGCAACCTATCAATTTTTCAACAATAAAAAATTAATCGGCAAAAAATGCTACGAAATTTTTTACCAAAAAAAAGAACCGATTATTAACTGTCCTTTTGTAAAAACGCTAAGAACAAAAACTTCTTTTACCGAGGAAATAGAGATAAATAATCAAACATTTATCGTTTCGGTTTCCCCTATTTTTGGTGAAGGAGGAGACGTGGAAAGATGCGTTCATGTCGCCCGTAACATTACCAATTTAAAGATTATTGAAGAAAATCTCAGAGAAAAAACTAAAGAACTAACTATTTTAAATCAAGAACTTCAAAATTCCCAAAAAGAATTAATAAAAACCGCAGAAAGATTGGCCAAAACGAATGAAGAGTTGGTTAAACTATCAAATGCTAAAACCGAATTTGTTCAAATTCTTTCCCACGAAATGCGGACACCACTAACAGCTATTTTGGAAGGTAGTAATCTCCTTTACGAAAAATGCCGAGAAGCAGATACCAAAAAACTTCTTCAGGTAATTAAAAATAATGCTCAAAAATTGTTTGAATTAATTAACGATCTATTGGATTTGACCAAAATTGAAAGTGGCCGAATTGAATTATTACCGCAAGCGGTAGATGTTAACAAAATATTTTCGCAATTAATCAATAACCTTCAAACTATCGTTAAAGAAAAGGGATTAAAAATTATTAAAGAGATTGATGAAAAAATTCCTTTAGCTTTTGTTGACGAAAATGTTTTTTATCGAATAATAGTTAACTTATTATCCAACGCTGTCAAATATAGCAAAGAAAATGGTGAAATTTGGATTCGGGCTTTTCCTCATTTTCAAGAAAAGAAAATTATTATTTCGATTAAGGATAATGGTATTGGCATTCCTAAAAGTGAACAACACAAAGTATTTCAAAAATTTGCTCAAATAGTTCACCCTGGTTATCGGCCAATTAAGGGAACTGGATTGGGATTAGCATTGTGTAAAGAATTAGTTGAAAAAAGTGGCGGCTCAATCTGGTTTGAAAGTGAAGAGCATAAAGGAACTACTTTTTATTTTACAATTCCTATTTACGAGGAAGAAGAAGATTTTCAATATTATAAGCAACAGATTTTAAAAAAAGCAAAAGAACTAAATTTAGACTTAGGCATCTTTTGGATTAAAAAGGAGAAAGAGGATTTTAAAAAAGAAGAAAGAGAAATGATCAAAAATCTGGCTAAAGACATTATTGGTGATACCGCGGAAATAAGAAATTTTTATAAAAAAATAGTGGTGATGGTGATTGGTAGACAAGAAGAACTAAAGAAGAAATTTAAGAAATTTAAAAAATTAATTACGCAAGCAATTAGAGAAACTGTTATTGAAGAACAGTATGAAAAAGATTTTGATAATTGAAGACGAAGAAGCTATCCGTTTTATTTTAGAAAAAAGGTTAAGCGATGCCGGCTATTTTGTTATTTCGGCGGAAGACGGGATTGAGGGGCTAAATAAATTGAGAAAAGAAAATCCTGATTTAATAGTTTTGGATTTAATGTTGCCGGGTTTAGACGGTTACCAAATATGTAGTTTAATAAAAAGGGACCGGCGATACGCTCATATCCCAGTACTCATTCTTACAGCCCGCATTCAACAGAAGGACTATGAAATGGCTATGGCGGTGGGGGCTGATGCTTTTTTAACCAAACCTTTTGAAAGTCAAGTGCTTTTAAGTAAAATAGAAGAACTTTTAAAAAATAATAAAAAGGAGGAATAATCAATGCGAGACAAAAAAATTATTTACCAAGTATTGCAGGAATTTGGTCTGTCCCAAAAGGACGTAAAAAAATTTGAAGAAGAAAGTCAACAAAGTAACATTTCTTTAGAAGAGTTATTAATCAATAGAAAGATAATTAATAAAGAGGATTTCTATTTAGCTCTTTCCCGAAGATTGGGTGTGCCTTATTTAGATATTTCTGGTTACATGGTTGATAAGGATGTTTTAGCTTTAATTCCGGAAGAAGCGTGTCGAAGTTTAAATGTGTTTCCGCTATTTAAAATTGGTGATACCTTAACCTTGGCTATGGCTAATCCCACTGACGTGGATATTATTGATGAATTAAGATTGAAAACCGGCTTAGAAATCAGCCCAGTTTTAGCAAGTGAGGAGGATATCAAAAATGCAATTGATAAATATTATAAATCGAGCTCCCAGACTCAAATTGAAGAAATTAGTCAAATAGTCAATGAAGAAGTTACCACAGTGGAAATCACTGACGAAATTAAAAAATTAGAAGAAGAGGCTTCCCAAGAACCAGTTGTTAAATTTGTAAATACCGTAATTTCTTACGCAGTAAAAAACCGAGCTTCTGATATCCACATTGAACCGGAAGAAAATATCTTAAGGGTAAGATTAAGAATTGACGGTGTATTACATACTTTTACCGAAGTTGCTAAAAACATGCATCCAGCGATAATTTCTCGTATTAAAATTCTGGCACGTTTAAACATCGCTGACAAATTACGACCCCAGGATGGGCAATTTCAAATGACCATTGATAGTAAAAAAGTTGATTTCCGGGTCTCTACTTTCCCTACCTTTTGGGGAGAATGCGCGGTTTTAAGATTGTTAGATAGGTCTTCAGTATTAATTGGACTCGGCGAATTAGGTTTTTCTCCTGAAAATCTTATAAAATTTAATGCTTTGATTAAGAAACCCTATGGAATCATTTTGGTCACTGGACCTACCGGCAGTGGTAAAACCACTACCCTATATTCTGCATTGGAAGCTATCCGTAGTGAAGAAAAAAATATTATTACTTTGGAAGATCCAGTTGAATATACCTTACCATTAATCCGCCAGGTACAAATCAATCCTAAACAAGGTTTAACTTTTGCTACCGGTCTCCGCGCAGTATTAAGGCAGGACCCGGATGTGATAATGGTGGGTGAAATCCGTGATTTAGAAACTGCGGAAATTGCTGTTCAAGCAGCCTTAACCGGCCATTTAGTTTTTTCAACTCTTCATACTAATAATGCAGCCACTGCGGTCACCCGATTAGTAGATATTGGGGTTGAACCCTATCTTATTGCTTCCTCTTTGATTGGCGTTTTGGCGCAAAGATTGGTTAGAAAAATCTGTCCGGCTTGCAAAGAAGGTTACAAACCAAAGCCCGAAATTTTGAAATATTTAGGATTAGAAGAAAATATAGAATTATTTAAAGGTAAAGGATGTGAAGAATGTAATAATACTGGTTATAAAGGAAGAACCGGTATCTTCGAACTTCTAATTATAGATGACACTATTAGGGAAATGATTTTAAAAAACAAAAGTGCTAACGAAATTCACCAAGTAGCAGTTACCAAAGGGATGAAAACAATGCGCGATGATGGTTTTGAGAAAGTTAAAAAGGGAATAACAACTATTGAAGAGGTATTAAGAGTTACTGCTATCTTCTAAAATTTTAGGTCTTTTTTCTTTTTTCGGAAATCCTTTTTAAAACCTCAGGTAAAGTAGTATATTCCATCTCTTCCAAAGGTAATCGATGAGGTTCAAAAGGACCGTGGCTACGCATAAAATTAGCAATCCGATTAGCTTCTTTTCTGGCATAATCAAACGCTGGGTCATCAAAAAGATCTCGAGGGCCAATTAACATTCCTTGAGCAATTTGAAAACCAAGAGCAACAACCCGGGGAGGACCATCAAATCTTGATGGATTAGCTTCTTTTTGACTAACAGGCATCAAAGGACCGTAGTGGGAACCCCGCATCCAACCGCTTACTAAATGAGGAAACGCAAAAGGCTCCAGAATCTCCCCTACTGCTGGCAACCCGGCTTGTGCCCGCACAATTAAAACTGGGTCATCTTTACCCACATATCTTCCGGCAATTAATGCCAATTTTTGGGTAGAAGAAACTGCCGCGATTTCACCATCTTTTTTATAAACAGCTTTAATTATATAATTTTCACAAGAGCCAATCAAAACTAACAAATCATACATTTCTTCGGGACAAGAAAGGAAAAAATTTTCATCTTTTTTGATATCGTGTACTTCAAATTTAAAACCGTCATGCATTGCTGGGTCAATTATTAAACCGATAGTATTAAAGGGATCGGCGAATATTTTAAAAAGGGGAAAATTCCAGGCACCCGGGGCACATTTATCACCCATAAAGATTACCACAGGTTCGGATTTTCTTTCAACAAACTCCATTTCAGCCACACCTGGCCCCATTCCTTTAACGTTTCCTGAAAAGGCATCAGCCAATAAATCTTGACCTGCGCCATAAAGTTTTAATTCTTTAGCCAATTCTGTACAAGCAACAAAAGTATCCCAAGCGAGCTTATGAATCTCCTGATTATCAACACCTTTATTATGGGTCATTATCAACTCCAAATCGTCACCGCAATTAGTTACATAAAAATCAATAATTATTCCTTTAGCTTTTGCTTCCAGTAGTAAATCTTTAGCTTTTTCTAAAATTTGGGGATGCGAAGAAGAATGTCCCACATAACCACCAATATCAGCTTTTATTACTGATAAAGTAATCTTTTCGGTCATAATAAATCCTCCTTTTAATTTAATCTTTAATTATAACAAAATTTTAAAAAAGTTCAAAGGAAAAAAAATATTTTAAAATAATTTTTTTTAATAATCAACTATTGCTTTTATAAGATAAAAACCTTCAGCAAAAGAAACGCCAATTTCGCTGCCCCGCATTTTGGCTTTTATAATTATTCCTTCTTCGCTTCGGGGATGAGGAAATTTTTTAACCTCTTTTTCGTAAAATTTAAAGGCATTAATTTTTAAATCAATTTCTTTCTTAGTTAACACTTCATAATAATTAGGAATAAACCTATTCCAATGATACCATTCTGTGGAACCGGGAATTTCAAAGGTGAAAATTCTTTTTATTGAAGAACTACTTAAAGGTCGACAGGCAACTGCTACGGCTTCATAGGTTCTTCGGTGATCTTGATTTACATCGTAGGGAAAATGGGTATAGACCTCTGTCGGTTGGAGAGCTTTAATAATTTTTTCAATCTTTTGAATAATGGTCAATAAGGGATAAGTATCTAATCTTTCGTCAAGAAATCTAAAAAAATAAATATCCTTTACTCCTAAGAAGCTATTTGCCTTTTTGGCATTGGTTTCTTGTTTTTTAAGCAACTTTTTGTCCCTCGCCGAGACACCGTCAGTAAGAACTAAAAGGTAAAAATCTTTTTTTTGTGAATATTTGGCAATCGTACCACCCATACCTAAAATTTCATCATCTGGGTGAGCAACAACTACTAATACTTTATCTTTTTTCATTCCAAAAATGAAAACTTCTTTTTAAAGCTATAATTTTCATTCCTAAACTTTCATAAAGTTTCTGGGCAGCTAAATTGTCTTCTTCTGTTTCAGCATAAACTTCTTTAATTTTTCTTTTTTGAAAGTAATTAAACCCAGTTATCAATAAGTATTTACCAACTCCCTTTCCTTGATGATGCTTATCCACAGCAAGCAAATCAATAATTCCGATTTTTCTTTTATTTATTTTTAATATTTTACAATCTAAAAAACCGACAATTTGCTTATTTAGAGTAGCCACAAAAAGTCGATGACTTTTTTCATCTTTAAAAGAATTCAAAAGCCACCTTTCATAAAATTTTTTAACTGCTTTTCTTTTAAAATTTCTATCCCAATAAAAACGGGAACAAACAAAAGAAACACCGGCTAATCTTTTTAAAATTGGTAAATCTTCTTTTTTCTTTAATCTTACAAGAATTCCTTTCTTTCCTAAATTCTTTTTAAAATTACTCGCTAATTTTTTATAATAAAAACGGTGTTTTTTAATTTCTTGAAAACCTATTTTTTTTAAAATCTTGGTTAAAGAAATGTCTCGAGCATCAATTCCAATATCAATAAACTGCTTTTCCTTATTTTCTTTTAAAATCTCTTTAATAAATTTTTCTTTAAAATTTTTTTCCGAACTTTTACTAAATATTAAATACTCAATCCGACCGCAATCAAAACCAAAAACTTTTTTATCAAACAGTGATGAAACAAATTTTGCTAATGCTAAAATTTTTTCATCCTGGGGAGAAAACAAAATAAAAACTTGTGTTCCTTTTTTTCTTTTCTTTATTGTTTTTTTTAAGTCTAAAAGAATATCCTTATAATGGTAATAGGGTTTAAAATACCAATACCTTTTTTTTAAATTAAGAAAAAATCTCTTTAAAACTTTTTCGGTAACCGTCATATACTTTTTTATCCACTTCAACCTTTTCTAAAAATAAAGAACCGTCAAAAAAATCTATTTTTAAACCCTCTACTTTTTCTGCTTTAAGAGGCGAAGCCTTCCAAACAATGATTTTTTTTGAATGGTAATAAAAATAAGCACCTTCATAACTTAAAAGCCCTAATTCACTTTTTCCGTATCTGGATAAAGCTCTTACTTTTCGATAATTATAAACCACACCGTCACTAAATTTTATTTCGTTAAAAATTTTTTTATCTAATTTGGGGAAATAAGTAGCCAATCTTTCATCTTGTTCAATCGGTTTTACTTTGTCTTTAATAATCAAAGGTAAATACTCTCTTATTAACTCTTTCCCTTTTTCAATCTCTTTCTTGTAAACATCCCAAGCATAATCATCTTCTTCAATAACAAATTCTTTTTGCCCAATTATTGGGCCAGCGTCAACTTTTTCAGTGTAATAAAACATGGTTACACCGCTTCTTTTTATTCCCGCCATTATGGAATTGATAATCGGACTACTGCCTCGACCTTTCGGTAATAAAGTTGGGTGAAAACCAATGACTCCTTTTTTAAAAAGAGAAAGCACTTCTTTATCGATTATCTGACGCCATCCGCCAACAAAAAGGCATTCACCTTTTAATTTTTTTAAGAGTTCTTTTTCTTCGTTAATATTTTCAATCTCATAAACTGGTAAAGAAAATTCATACCATTTTTCTTTAACAACCCCGTCGTACATTTTGGTCTTTGCTTTTTCACTTAAAGTAATAATTGCCACCACTTCACAATCCTTATTTAAAAGGATTTCTTTTAACCATTCGTAACCACAGATTGAAGCTGCTAAATAAACAATTCTCATTTTCTAATATCGGGCTCTTTCAAATAAAAAGGTGAAAGCAAGAAAAGAGAATCTAACTTTCCTGCTTCTTTGGCTTTTTTAGCAAGCAAGCCAATAACTTTAGCTTTTGGAGAATAAATATTTATTTTTTTAAAATTTTCAAAAATTTGGGGATAAGAAAGTAAAGCATTTCCACAAACAAAATCAATTTCTTTTTCCTTAAAAATCAATAATAATTTATTAATTTCTACTAATTGGTAATTACCAATTTTTTCTTCATTTTGATAAAGAGCGGTATACACCGATTCTCTTTTAGCATCATTAACAACCAAAATTTTTTTATCTTTTAAGTAAGAAAAATAAAAAAGACAAGTAAAATAAAGAGCGTCCAAAGTATTTATTGCTTTTACTGAAATATTGTGAGGATAAGCAAGCCCAAAAACAGTTGCTAAACCTACTCTTAAAGCGGTAAAATTTCCTGGGCCAATACTTACAGCGATAAGTTCAATGTCTTTAATGGTTATTTTTAAATATTTAAAAGCCCAATCAAAAAAAGTAATTAAATTTTTCTCGTGTTTTGAATGGGTGTCAGCAAAAATAGTTAAAATCTCTTTATCTTCTTTTAAAAAAGCGATCTCACAATTGGGAGAACTGGTTTCTAAGGCAACAATCACTCTTCTCTCATCGAAGAAGGATAAATTTCTTTTATAACTCCTTCCATTTCGTCCATATTATAATATTCATCACATGCCCTGATCAATTCTACCGAAGTATAACCCCGACCCAGACCAATTATTATCACTCTCTTTCCCAGTTTAGAAACATAGTCAACCAAAGGAACAAAATCACCGTCACCGGTCACTAAAATAATTTCGTCTAAATAATTTACCATTGATAACACCTCTAAGGTTATTTCAATATCCATATTAGCTTTAATACTACCATCAAGCCTTTCTCTTGTTTGTTTAGAAACCACCCGGTAACCCTGAAAAGAAAGCGCATCAATTAATCTTTGCCGCCGTTCATCATCTCTTTTGTAAGGAACAAACGCGATAAATTTATAATCCTCTTCTTCCCTTTTGCCTAAAATAATAATATTTCTTTTCAAAACATCGTATCTTACTTCTTTTCCTTGCCTCTCAAAAGTCTCTTGAATATTTTGCACATCCAAAAAGACGCCAATTAATCCCATAAATAAATAATAATTTTCTTATTCAAAAAGTCAAATATTATTTAAAAGTAAATTAAGCCCTTTTAAAGTCAGATAAGGTTCAAAATAGTCAATCTCTTTAAGATGATGGTAGAAAAGAAAAGAAAGCCCGCCGGTTAAAAAAATTCTAAAATCCTTACCCAGAGATTTTTTATAGCATTTTAAAAGATAGTTAAGCCCCTCAAAAACAAAAAACTTAATCCCTTCTTTTACACCTTCCTTAGGCGAGCGGGCTAAATAGTTAATTTTTTTATGAAAAACAAAATCTTCCTTCATAATATCTTTTATTCTGTCTAAAAAATAATAAGAAGTAAATATTCCAGGTAAAATAAGACCGCCCAGAAAAATACCGTCTTTTTTAACACAAGAAATTGTTGTCGCACTACCTAAATCGACTACTATTCCGTTTTTTTTGTAAAACTTATAAACGTAATAACAGGCGGCAATCCGGTCTTCTCCCAGTTTATTTTTTTCGTAAAGAGAAATATCCAAATCAAGTTTCAAATCACTTAAATTATAAATTTCAATTTCTTTATTTTTTTTAAATTCTTTTATCAAATAATTTTTTACCTCCTTTACCACCGAAGAGATAATAATTCTTTTTACCTTATCCAGAAAGAAAAGATAACTTTTATTCTCTTTTACATCTTGAGTAGCTACCGGCATGACTATTATTAAATTATTATCCTTAAAAAGACCAAATTTAACAAAGGAGTTGCCGATATCGCAGGCTAAACTATTCATAAAAAACTTTAATTACTTCACCGGTGGTAATTTTTTTACCCGAAGATAAAATCAATGAATAATCATCGGCAATATCTAAACAGATATCAATAATTTCTTCGTTTAGCAAAGTAATCTTTACTTTTTTATTTTTCAAATAATTCCTTGCTTTTAAAAAATTAACCAGTTCTTCTTTTTCAATCTTTTTAAAAAAACTTTTATAAAAAATATTTTCTAACAGCAAATATCTTTCATAAGTAGTTATTGTTCTTCGGAGAATCATTTTTAAAGAAATGGCTTTCTCCAAAAAAGAAGGAAAGCGATCTTCATTAACATTTATTCCGCAACCAACAATTAAGAAATTGTTTTCTTTTTCCGCCAAAATGCCGCACAATTTTTTATTTTGATAATAAATATCATTGGGCCATTTTATTTGCAACTTTTCTTTTAAATTAAACAACTCTTCACAAGAAAGGACAATGCTTTTAACAATGTGAAAAACAACATCAAATATGGTTGAATTATAAAGAAAATTTTCTTCTAAATTCAAAAGAAAGGAAAAATATAAACCGCCTTCAGGTGAATACCAGGTCCTTTGAAAACGGCCATAGCCTTTTTCTTGACTTTTTGCCACAATTACTAAATCTTTTTTAAAAGGAATAAAACTTTTGGCTAAAATTTGGGTACTATCAACTTTATTTAAGAAGAAGATACTTTTTACCATTGATAAAGTAAATACCCTTCGATAGTTTCTTTGGTAATTGAAAGCAATTTATTTTTTGGCCAAAAATATTATAAATTCCTTTTCCTCCTTTCCTTTCGTAAACAATTTCTTCAATTGCTGGTGAAGTAATGTTTAAAAATAAAAGATTTCCATTTGCTCTATCCCAATTAGTAACTCCTAAATCGCAATAAGGTGAATAAGTATAGTTAATTCTAATGGTTTCGCTAATATTTGGCGTGAAAGAGAAAGTTAAATAACCAGTAAGATAATCAAAAGTGTATTCATTAGGAGTTAATCTTCTTTCACCAACAAATATCTCATCCAATTTTAGAAAAGGAATTTTTTTTAAATTAAACAACTTTCTTTCACCATTGCCCACTCTTATTTCTGTAGTATCTATTAAATGATCATTTCTTACACAACCAAACATAATATTTTCACAAACTAAGTTCCTCCCCCAATTATAGGACCATTGGGGGATTTGCAAATAAGAACCAGAAAAGTTTTCAAAAACGCAAACCGGCTCCCACCAACCACCGGCAGCTAACTCTAAATAACCGTCACCATTAAGATCACCAAAAGAAACGCACGAAGAATATCGGGTATTGGTTAATAAAATAAAAGCTGGTATTGTATCTAAATTACCGTTATTATTCTGATAAACAAGAACACGAGAACGGTCACCGTATAATTGACCATTATTAGCCACTGCGACATCTAAAAAGTCGTCGTTATTATAATCGCCGATTGCTAACCTTAAAACCCAACCTGGCTGCGAAAAAGTTATGGTTGGGTTAAAGGGCAATCTTCCATTATCTGAGAGATAGATATTTATCTTTCTCCGATGACCAACTATCAAATCTAAGTAACCATCATTATTTATATCAATAAATCTTATGGCATCAGAAGGCGAACTATCCGATGAAACCCAAAAAGGAAGGGTATCAAAAATTCCGTTATTATTTTTATAAACCCTTGCCGGTTCCCTTATTTGGTTATAAGCATCACCACAAGCGACTGCCAAATCTAAATCGCCATCTAAATCAAAATCACCTAGACAACAATCAAAGGAATGTAAATTTTCTGAAGATTGCCAAAAAGGAGTAGGAATAAGGCCTCTGCCGTTGTTTAAATAAATTCTTATCTTTCCACTAATATTCCCAATGCCTAAATAACTTACCGCCATATCGAGATAGCCATCATTATTAACATCGCCAAGATAAAGATGTCCAAACATTCCTGAATCATTACTTCGCCAAGAAGCTTCTCTTTCTAATTCACCACTAAAATTAAAATAAATAGCATTTTTATTATAAGCCATATCATTCCCATTAGAAGTAATAAAATCAAGATAACCATTATTATCAATATCCCAAAGAGCCCCCCCGGTAGAATAATCATTATCAAGAGAAAGCCAAGAAGGAAAATCAGGCAAGGGAATTAAAAAGAAAAGAAAAAGGGCAAGCATTTAATTAATTATAATTTATTTTTAAAAATTGTCAAAGTTGATTTTTATTTTTTGTTTATTATCATTAAAGTATGAGAAAAATTGTTGAATGCGTACCAAATTTTTCCGAAGGTAAAAGAAAAGAAATTGTTGATCAAATTGTTTCAGCAATTTTATCGGTTCCCAATGTTTTTCTTTTAGACGTGGAGATGAACCCCGATCACAATCGTTCAGTAATAACTTTTATTGGCGAACCCGAAGCTTGTGTGGAAGCAGCTTTTCGGGCAACAAAGAAGGCAGCGGAATTAATTGACTTAAACAAGCATAAAGGGGAACATCCAAGAATTGGAGCAACTGATGTTATTCCTTTTGTACCCATCTCGGGCGTCACTATGGAAGAATGCGTGGAACTGGCTAAAAAATTGGGAAAACGGATTGCTGATGAACTTCAGATCCCTGTTTATTTATACGAACAGGCAGCTACCAGACCAGAAAGAGTGGACTTGGCTAATATAAGAAAGGGTGAATTTGAGGGATTAAAAGAAGAGATTGAAAAAAATCCAGAAAGAGCTCCAGATTTTGGATTACCGAAAGTTCACCCAACGGCTGGCGCTACCGTAGTTGGTGCTCGTTTCCCTTTGATTGCTTATAATATTAATCTTAATACCAAAGATTTAAACATTGCGAAAAATATTGCCAAAGCTATTAGATTTAAAGATGGTGGCTTAAGATATGTGAAAGCCTTAGGTTTTGAAATTAAAGAAAAAGATTGTGTACAAGTTTCTATTAATATGACTAATTATTTACAGACACCTCTCTATCGAGTTTTTGAAATGGTAAAAAGAGAAGCTGAAAGATACGGAGTAATGGTGCGAGAAAGTGAAATTGTTGGGTTGGTCCCTTTAAAAGCATTGATTGATACTGCAGTATATTATTTACAATTAGATTCTTTTAAAGAAAATCAGATTTTAGAAATGAGGCTTCCGGAAACGAAAAGTCTAGCTTCTTTTCTTTCCGATGTGGCTTCCGAAAAACCGACACCAGGAGGAGGAGCAGTTTCCGCATTGGCGGGTAATCTGGGAACTTCTTTATTGATAATGGTGTGTAATTTAACTATTGGTAAAAAAGCCTACTCCGCCTATGAAGAAAAAATGAAAGAATTAAGAAATACTTTGGATGTTTATGCCCAAAGATTTTATAATCTTATTCAATTAGATTGTGATGCTTTCAACAAAGTAATGGATGCTTTTAAACTACCTAAAGAAGATAAAGAAAGAGAAAATAAAATTCAAGAAGCTCTAAAAAATGCCATCAATGTTCCTATGGAAATTATGGAAAAATCTGTGGAAGTTTTAAAATTATCCTCTTTTATTGCTGAATTTGGTAATAAAAATGCTATCTCTGATTGTGGTGTTGGAATAAACCTTTTATATTCGGCGATAAAAGGAGCCTATTACAATGTTTTAATAAACCTTTTATCTTTAAAAGATGAAAAAGAAAAAAAGACCTTGAAAGAAAACAGCGAAAAGATTTTGAAAGAGAGTGAAGAATTGTTAAAAGAATTAGAGAAAAAAATTTTCCAAAGATTGTCATAAAGAATTAATTAATGGCAGAAGAAAAATATTGCGACCTTCATATTCATACTATTTTTTCGGACGGACTTTATACTCCCGAAGAAGCAGTAAGAAAAGCAAAAGAATTGAATTTTTCCGCAATTGCCATTGCGGATCACGACGCAGTTTCGGGAATTGAAAGAGCTGAAAAAGAAGGGGAAAAAATAGGGATGGAAGTAATACCCGCCTGTGAATTTTCCTGTTTAATGAAAAATAAGGATGTTCATATTTTAGCTTATTTTTTAGATTATAAAAACGAAAAACTTAACGATTTTTTGAAAAAAGTGCAAAATAAAAGGATTGAAAGAGCAGAAAAGATTATCGGTAATCTCCGAGAGCAAGGAATAAAAATTGAATTAAAAAGAGTATTAGAAGTAGCCAAGAATGGAGCGGTTGGCCGTCCTCATATTGCCCAGGTATTATTAGAAGAAGGTTATGTCCAAACCATTGAAGAAGCTTTTATGAAATTTATTGGCTATCATTGTCCGGCTTATGTCCCAAAAATGGAGATAAGCCCAGAAGAGGCTTTAAAAATTATAAAAGATTTTAAAGGTATTTCAATTCTTGCCCATCCGGTATCTTATGATTTTTCGGAGATTATTTTCCCTCTGATAAAAATGGGTATAATGGGCATTGAGGTTTATCATCCTGACCATAATGAAGAAACCACAAAATATTTTTTAGAAATTGCCCAAAAATATGGTCTCTTAATTACTGGGGGCTCTGACTGCCATGGCGGTAGAAAGGGAAAACTTTTCTTAGGCGAAATAAAATTACCTTATTTTTATCTCTCCAAATTAAAAGATAAAAAGAAAGAAGTTTTTGGTGATATATAGGCTATTATTTTTCTTTTTTATTTATAAATATGTGTGCCTAAATTTTGACGACGGTTATTATTCTGTTTACAAAAATGCCTATCCCTTATTAAAAAATAATAAATTTAAATTTACTTTAGCACTTATTCCCGCTTATTTAAAATATAAAAAAATAAAAAATAAAAATGATTACCGCTATCTCACTATTAACGAAATAAAAGAAATGATAGATAGTTTAGATATTGAAATTGCTTCCCATTCCTTAACCCACAGAGATTTAAGAGAATTAAGTAACGAAGAAATAGAAAAGGAGATAAAGGAATCAAAGGAGCTTTTAGAAAGGCTTTTTAAAAAGGAGATTTCCATCTTTGTCTATCCATATGGAAAATATGATAGTCGGGTAATAAGAAGTTTAATAAAAAATGGCTATTTTTTAGGAAGAAGCACCAATTATGGCGAAATAGACTTTTTTCTCAAGCGGTGGGAATTACCAGTAAAAGAAATAAGGAAAGAAACGAGGCTTTCTGAGATTATTTCCCACATTAATAAAAATAAATATACCATTTTACTTTTTCATCGTATTATTGAGAAACCCAAATATTTTACTGATTACTCAAAAAAAGAGTTTTCTTTTTTAATTGATTATCTAAAAGAAAACAATATTAAAGTAGTAACTTTGAAAGAAATGTATGAAATATGGTGGCAGGATTTTTTAGAAAAATTATTTAAGAAAGAAGAAACCTCTAAGAAAATTTATGCCCCAATCTATCTTGATATCTTAAAAGTTAAATAATTATTCCAAAAGGTAAACATCAACCTCCATACCATGTTTTATCCCAGCATTTTTAAAACTGTGATGGTTATGTTTATAACCTAAAAAAATATCTATCTTTCTTCCTTTTATCTCACTTCCAATATCATGGGCATAGAAAATTCCATTATGGCTCTCTTTTTCATTAATTTTTAAGCCGAAAATATTGGGAATATACAATATTGAGCCAAGTTTAATAAAATTCGGGTCAACGGCTATTGATTTTAAAGGCGTTAATTTAAACCCATATCCCAAGGGTTTATCAACAATCTTCACCCTATCCTTTTTCTTTAAGTAAGAAATAATCCTTCCATCCCTTAATTTGGCACAAGATTCAATTTTAAAATCTTTCACAAAATCTACCGGAAAATAACCAAGAAGGCGACCATCTTCTAAGTATAAAGGAACTTTCTTTTTACCAGTGTAATATTCTTCTTCCACTATCCAATAAAAACTTACTTTAAACTTTCCCAAATATCTGCCTTGGTTTAAAGACGTTTCCGAGGGAAGAGGTTTCATAATAAAAGAGGGGGTTAAAGGTTTTTCTAATCTTAAGGGGGTACAGAAAAAAATTAATATTATTGAAAATATAATAATAAATAAACATACTCTCATAGCCCACCCCTTTTTAAATTTGTTTAAATTTTAAAAAATTTTCATAAAAAAGTCAAATTAAAAAATAGGGTAAGATAAAAAGGGGTTATTCGTTATATATAATAAGGGTTTTTTAACAAAAATTTGGGGGGAGCTGTATAGGATATGGTATACTTTTATTTTATCTTTATTATCTTTTTTATTTTACCATTTTTATTTATAAAGTAAATACCTCTATTTAATGAATTTAACTCTTTATTTTTTATCTCTTGCCCTAAGTAATTGAAAATTCTTAACTTATTATATTGGAAATTTTTATTAATATTATTATAAGCAATTCCTGTACCCCTTAAAAAATAGGTTATACCATCCAAATCAAAACCAGCATAAGGTAAGTTATTAGAGCCGGTATTAACATCAACAATTTTTATATAATAAGCGCTATCTAAAGAAGAATTACTTAGGTCAAAACCGCTTGTTCCCAAACCCCTTCCTAAATAATACCAATCAGAAAGGTTTAAAGAGATATAACAATCATAAAATTCGTCACCATCAATAGGAGCTTCATAAACTATAAAATCAATACCATTGCCATTTCTTATCGGTCTTTTTTTATCTACTTCTAAGACTATTTCTCCACCAAAACATAAAGAATAGAACAAAGAATCCGGAGGCCCCAAGCAATCGGTTGTTAAAGTAGGATTGGCTGAATCTTGGGTTGTCCTTTTTACATAATATAAACAAGTAGCAAAACCTATAGGTTCTTCTTGAGGGATAAGTTTTATAAGAATTTCGGCCGAAGTATCCAAAGGTACATACACATCCTCTATTATCTTGGGTTTATAACCAACCGAATAAATCTTTAGGCTATATCTTCCTTCTGGTAAGGGTTTATAAAAATCTCCCAAATAAGGGTCATTATAAATATGCCATCTTTTTGGTGAATAAAAGGTAATAACTGCCGGAATCGGTGTATTATTTAAAGAATCAACCACCTTTCCTTTTATCCCTTTTTTCATTATCTTTAAGATATAAAGAATAGCCCGATAATTCGCTTGGCAAATAGAATCAATCTGATTTTGAGAAGTAGGTTGCTGGGTCTCAATGGTCCAGGCAAAAGTTCCAAAATTACCAAAAAGATAATCCTGAGAAGAACCTCTTACCATATACCAATCATAACCATTTATCGGCATTAATCGGGTAGTAGAAGAACCATAGGTTGAATCAGCATATCTCTGAGAAAGATAGATTATATAATTAGAATCTGGGGGGTCTTTCTTATGAAAATCCCATAGATAATTAACATAAAAAGCAACTGAATGGTAATCAAAAGAGAAAGAGAAATTATTCTCTAACGATAATTCTCTCATTAATTTCGTTTCCATTTGGGAAAAAGGGAATGGACTATTTCCGTACCCAGCCCACATATAGCCATAATCTCTATTTAAATCCACATTATTGTAATTATACCGGCGATTTCTTACATACCCATCAGGATTTAAAATCGGAATAACCCAAATCTCTCTATTATTTACAAGATAATTTATTAAAGGATTTTCATAATATTCACTTAAAAGTCTTTTTATATAATATAAACAGATAACTGTTGAGATTTTTTCGTCCCCATGATGGCAACCGGTAAATCTTATCTCCGGCTCCTCTTCTTCAGCTAAAGGATTATCGGTGATTTTCATTGCGACAAGTGGGTAATTATTAACCAATCCTAATGTTTCCAATTTACTAATCTCTGGGTAACTCCTTTGTAAAGAATCTAATTCTCTTAACACTTCTTCCAAAGTTGGGTACTGTAAAGAAATTTTTTGCATCTTTTCTTCATAATTTTCGCTAATAATTGCTATTTTGTAGCCAGCTTTTTTCAATTTTAAAAATCCTTCATCATTAGTTAGAATAAAAAGAAACTTCTTTTCCCGATTTATGATATCTACACCCATTTCGCTAATTTTTATAATATCCGAATAATCTTTTATTTCAACCCGAATAAGTTTTTGGGAATTAAAAACAAAGATTAAAAGAAAAATAAAATAACTCATTGTCTTAAAAGGTTGGCTGGAATCTTCCTTTAATAAGTTCTAAAGCAATAATCTGCTTTTGGATTTCGTTTGTTCCTTCGTAGATTTGAGTTATTTTAGCATCCCTCATCATCTTTTCTACCGGATAATCCTTCATATAACCGTAACCACCAAAAAGTTGGACAGCTTTTATTGTTACTTCCATGGCCACATCTGATGCAAAAAGTTTTGCCATGGAAGAAAGAGCCGAAATGTTTTTGGCACCGCTATCACACACTTTCGCGGCATAATAAACTAATTGGCGAGCCGCTTCAATTTTGGTCGCCATCTCCGCTAACATAAATTGAATACCTTGAAAAGAGGCTATCGGTTGACCAAATTGTTTTCTCTGCCTTACATAGTTTAAGGCTTCTTCGAAGGCACCTTGGGCAATCCCAACCGCTTGAGCTCCTACGCCTGGCCTTGTTTTATCAAATGTTTGCATAATATAAAGAAAACCCATTCCTTCTTTTCCTAAAAGATTTTCCTTGGGCACGCGACAATTATCAAAAATCACCTCCGTCGTCTTTGCTGCCCTTATTCCCATTTTGTTTTCCTCTTTACCAAAAGAAAGTCCAGGGGTTCCTTTTTCCACAATAAAACAAGAAAGTCCTCGAGCACCCTTTTTCTTATCAGTAGAAGCAACCACCACATAAATATCAGCCACACTCCCATTAGTAATAAACTGTTTTACTCCATTTAAAACATAATAATCCCCATCCTTTTCGGCAGTTGTTTGAACATTGCTGGCGTCACTACCAGCTTCGGCTTCTGTCAGACAAAAAGCACCAATAGCACCATCAGCAAACATTTTTAAATATTTTCTCTTTTGCTCTTCATTACCGGCAATGATAATTGGGAAGGAAGCCAAACCACAAGCCGCGTAAGAAACACCAACACCACCACATACTCGGGATATCTCTTCCACTACCAAAGACATTTCAAAAACTCCACCACCCAGTCCCCCATATTCTTCGGGAATATAAACACGGAAAAGATCCATTTTTGCCATTTCTTTTAAAATTTCAAAGGGATATTCCCCTTTTTCATCTAATATTTGTCTTACGGGTTTTATTTTTTCTTCAGCAAATTGCCTTACCAAATTTTTTATCATTTTTTGTTCTTCTGTCAAAAAAAGCATCTTTCCCTCCTTAATTAAATCTTTCTTTTATATCCTCACTCACATTTTTTAAAGCCACCAGAAGTTCATCCCTTACTTTTAAAAAGGCATTGTAATCTAAACCAATGGGGTCAAAGAGGTCTTCGCCGTTTTTTTGAGGATAACCTTTAATCAAAAAAAGCTTATCTTCACATTCAGGAAAAAGAGCAGTTAAATAATAATAATGATTTTTTTCGGCACAAAGAATTAAATCAGCTTCTTTCACCATATCCTCGGAAACTGACTTTGCCAAATGACCGCTAATATCAATACCAATCTCCTTTAATGCCTTTTCAGCATAAGAAGAAGGTGGTGAATTGTTTAATGCTTGGGTACCAGCGGAATAGATAAAAACCGGATAATCTTTTAAATAAGTCTCCAAAATCCCTTTCGCCATTGGACTCCGACAGGTATTACCGGTACAAACCACGAGAATATTAAACCAGTAATCTTTGCTGATTTTTATTTTTCTTTTTAATTTTGTTTCCAAGGCGTATAAGGAAAAGGAACCTCGCTTTAAAAGATAAATAATATCATTATCAATTTTGATATGCGTCCAATTTTTTATTTTAAAAGGTTCTTTAAAATTTTTCTCAACCTTATACCTTTTTTTCAAAAAATTTACTAATTCCGAAAAATCAAGAAGAAAATCTTTTTCCCGATATTCTAAAAAATAATATCTTTCTAAAAGAGAAGTATCTTTTTCTGATAAGTTAAAAAAATATTGATTGCGGTGAAGAATAATCAAGGGCTCTAACTCTTTTAACTCTTCTAAAGGCTCTTTTGTCAAAGTAATTATTGGCAAATCATTCAAATTCAGCTCTTTTTCAAGCTCTTGCAAATCTTCTTCTTTTTCACTGCCGATTAAAAGATTATCTTTAACTTTTAGAAGTATTATTTTCTTCATAAGCTATCCCTTTTTTACCAATATCGCTCCTAAATTGCATACCTTCAAAGTAGATTTCTCTTATCAAAGCGTAAGCATTTGCTTGGGCTTCTTTCAAGGTATTACCGAGGCCACAGACATTTAAGACTCGACCACCGCTGGTATAAAACTCGTTATCTCTCTTTTCAGTACCCGCATGGAAGATAATATTTTTCTCTTCTTCAATCTCCTTTTTTAAAGTAATCTTCTTTCCTTTTTCGTATTGATAAGGATAGCCAGCAGATGCTAAAACTACGCAAAGACAACTTTTATTATAAAACTCCAGTTCTTTTTTTAAATTCTTCTCCTTTGCTAAAAGAATTATTTCTAATAAATCGCTTTTTAATAAAGGTAAAATTACCTGGGTTTCGGGGTCACCAAAACGGACATTAAATTCCAACACATATAAATCTTCTTCGGTAAGCATTATTCCTGCATAAATAACACCGCAATAAAAAATTCCTTCTTTTTCCAAACCAAAAAGTAAAGGCTTGAAAATTTTTTCATAAGCTTTTACCGCCAGTTCCTTTTTGAAAAAAGGTACGGGAGAATAAGCTCCCATACCGCCAGTATTTGGTCCCTCGTCATTATCCAAAAGTCTTTTATGGTCTTGGGAAGGTAAGAAAAGTAAAAGATTTTCGCTGTCAGTTATACCGATTAAACTCACTTCCTTTCCCAAAAGGCATCTTTCAATAACTATCTTCTCACCGGCTTTTCCCAATGTTTGCTTGACAAGTAAATCGTCAATAATCTTAAAAGTACTTTCTTTATCTTTTAAAACAAAAGAGCCTTTACCGAAACAAAGTCCATCGGCTTTAACCACGCAAAAATTATCCTTTTTTAACAAAGATAAGGCATAATCTTTTGCTTTATTTATTTCATCTTTCGTAAAAACCTCAAACTCGGCAGTTTTTATACCGTATTTTTTCATAAACTCTTTGGCAAAAACCTTACTACCTTCTAAAAGACTGGCTTTTTTATTAGGACCGAAAACCTTAATACCTTTGGCTTCTAAAAAATCGGTAATTCCTAAGGATAATGGTTCTTCCGGGCCAACAACTACCAAATCGATTTTTTTCTCTAAAGAGAATTTTAAAATATTTTCAAAATCATTAACCGGAATTTTTTCAACAAAAGCGATCTCGGAAATACCGCCGTTTCCGGGAAGAGCATAAACCTCTTTGACCAAAGAAGATTTTTTTATTTTCCAAACTAAAGCGTGTTCCCGACCACCACCCCCAACTACTAAAACTTTCATAAAATTTTTTAACGGTTTTTTAACCTTTCTAAGATTTTCTCTTTTCTAAAAGATAATTTCTTTATTTTCGGCTCGGCTTCAATATAGAAACTGCGGTCTTCAGGTGAATATAAGGCATTAAAAAAACCATAACCAAATCCTTTAATATTTCCCTTCTCACCCGGCTTCAAAGCCGGTCCAGTACCAGAATAAACCGTAATATTTCCTTCACCCGAAAGAATTTCCGCTACATATCCAGGAAAAATTCTTTGGGCATCAATCATTAAAAAGGTATCTTTCAAAACAGTATCTAAAGAAAAAGTAAATTCGTCATCTTCGCCGTTAGGATATAAAAAATCGTATTCCATCCAAACAACTACTTCGTACCAACTGGCACCTTCACTTTTTTGCCAGACAATTTTAAAAGGAAGCTC
>Ga0197143_1000751_pt1 | contig 31523 bp, 22 predicted proteins | sample GBS70_MetaG_FD_148603 | JGI IMG/M metagenome (GOLD analysis project Ga0197143, IMG submission 148603) | Sediment microbial communities from Great Boiling Springs, Gerlach, Nevada, United States - GBS 70_MetaG | ecosystem: Environmental > Aquatic > Thermal springs > Hot (42-90C) > Sediment... | reverse complement strand
GCCTCAAGCTTATCAACGGCTACATCTGGGTGGAACTTGCGCACGAGCTCCCTGTAGCGTTTTTTAATTGTTGCCTCATCAGCGTCATATGGGACGCCAAGCAACTCATAGTAGTTGATGAAGCCGTCACGACTCATGCAAGTCTCTCACCTTGCGTGAGTGTGTTCTAAAGCTACCTATGCCACTGGCTTTAGCCAGTCCCGTGTCCCTCGTCCCTTGTCCCGTTCACTTGGCTCGGCGGGAGCCTTGCCCTCCCGTTCTAAATTTTTCGCCGACTAAAGTCGGCGCTCAGGTTCTTTCGTCATCAACTACGGACTAAAGTCCGTAGCATAGTTTGCTTTTTCTCTCGTCAACCATGAACTGAAGCCCGTAGCATGGTTCGTTTTCGTCTTCGTCATCAACTACTGACTAAAGCCCGTAGCAATGGTAAGGGAATTTTTGACTTTTAGAACACATCTACCTTGCGCTCGCACTGCATGTGCGCTAATCATTGAATATGAAGTTCCAATTTAGCATTCTAACCCAACAAGCTTGCAATTGCCTTTGAACACAAAAGTGCAGGGGTGATTAGCGATGCGCTCTCAAAAGGAGACTTTGGGAGTTGGCATTGTTGGCAGTGGCTTCATGTCTCGTTTTCATGTCCAAAGTTGGGTCAATGTAAGGGATGCCGACATAACTGCGATATGTAGCACGAACGAGAGGACCGCCTCTGAGCTTGCAAGGCTTTGCAAGGAGCTTGGTGTTGGAGAGCCGAAGGTTTACACCGACATAAGGCAATTCGTTAGAGACCCGAATGTTGAAGCTGTGTGGGTTGCAGCACCAAACTATGCTCGCCTTGAAATAGCGGAAGCTATCGCAGATGAGGTGAAGAGTGGCAGGGCAGAGCTGAAGGGGGTTGCCTTTGAGAAGCCGATGGCACGCACCGTCTCCGAAGGTAAGCGCATACTTGAGCTGATCAATTCTGCCGGCATAAACCACGGCTACTTAGAGAACCAACTTTATGCTCCATCAGTTGTCAGGGGCAAGGAACTGCTTTGGAGGAGAGGCGCTGCTATAGCTGGTCCACCATACCTTGCAAGGTGTGCTGAGGAGCACAGTGGTCCTCATCGTCCATGGTTCTGGATTGGCGAGAAACAAGGTGGTGGTGTGCTCAATGATATGCTATGCCATAGCGTTGCTGCGGGTTGGTTCTTGCTGACACCGCTTGGAGAGCCGTTGAGTGTGCTATCGCCAAAGACAGTTACTGCGACGATAGCATGCTTGAAGTGGTCTCGCAAAGAATACATTGAACGCCTTAAGGCTATGACCGATGGCGAAGTTGATTACTCAAAGGCACCTGCTGAAGACTATGCAACTGCTGAAGTTGTCTTTGAGACGCCAGATGGAAACTATGTCATCGTGCAAGCTACAACATCATGGAGCTTCGTTGGTGCTGGCTTGCGCCTCACATTTGAGGTTCTCGGTCCAGAGTATTCGCTCTTCATCAACTCGCTTGACACTGAAGGACGCATCTTCTTCAGCAGGGAAGTTAAGGGCGAAGTTGGTGAGGACTTGGTTGAGAAGCAAAATGCAGAACAGGGCTTGATGCCATTCGTCGCCGATGAGACTTTCACATACGGCTACATAGCTGAGAACAGGCACATGGTCAAATGCTTCCTTGAGGGCAAAAGACCGTTCAGCACGCTTGATGAAGGATTACTCATAACCGAGATTTTGATGGCATGTTACATGGCTGCGGAAAGGAAGCGCACATTACCATTCCCGCCTGAAGGGCTTGATGATTTTGTTCCGCAGGTTGCAACTGGCACATGGAGAGCTGAAAGCATAGCACAAGTTGTTTGAGGCGCTTAATTTTTGAGGCATGCAATTTTTAAGGCATGCAACTTTTGAGGCATGCAACTGCTCTTGTGTTTCTTCACTCGCTGAGCAGTTTCTTTAGCTTTTCCAAAGCCCTTCTCAATAGCCTTGAAACATGCATCTGTGATATTCCGAGCTGTTTTGCTATCTCAGTTTGAGGCAATCCATGGTAGAATGTGAGCTCAACTATTTTTCGCTCTCGCTCGTCAAGCAACTTCATTGCCTGTTCAATCTCGTAGCGTAGCATGAGCCTTTCATATTCAATGAGCTCATCAGCGATGGCTGACTCGTAAAGGGACTGCTTTTCCTGCTCCTCGTCAGAAGTTGGGTTTGCTCTTTCGTCAAGCGATTTTAAGTCGTAATATCTTGCCAGCTCAAGAGCCTCAATAACCGTCTCCTCGCTAACGCCCAATTCTTGAGACAGCTCTTTTATCGTTGGTGGGCGCCCAAGCTTGTTTGATAGCTCATCAATCAAGTGCCTTGCTTTCTGGTTCAACTCTTGTAGCCTTCTTGGGACATGCACATCCCAACTTCTGTCCCTGAAGTAGCGTTTCAGTTCGCCGAGTATTGTTGGGACTGCAAAGCTTGTGAACTTGCTCCCCATCGTTGGGTTGTATCTGTCAATTGCCTTTATCAAGCCATACCATGCGACCTGAACCAAGTCCTCATATGGCTCACCTTTACCGCTGAAGCGCTTCGCGAGTGAGTGCACCAAATCAGAATGCTTTAAGATGAGCTGTTCACGCAATGCTGGATCTTTTGTCTCCCTGTAACGCATGAAAAGCTCTTCAGCGTCGTGCCATGCTGGTAGCTCCTCGTGCGTCTTTTGAGAGGCTTTCTTTCTCTGCCTGTTTTTCGCCATGTTCTTTTTCTCACCTCATCATCAACCAACCTACTCTTCATCCCTTATCTCAATTCGCTTGACCATGCGCACCTTCGTCCCTCTATCAACCTTTATCTCGACCTCGTCCATGAGCGCACGCATGATCATGATCCCGAGCCCCTCTGGTGAGCTCATCCCAACCCCTTCATCGCTCACCTCAACTATGAAGTTGCTCCCTTCAACCCAACAAGCTATGTGGACCATCCCGCCTTGTCGTGTGTTCGGGTAAGCATGCTGGATAGCGTTTGTGCACGCCTCTGTGACTGCGCGCTTTATGTCTTCAATAGCTTTAACGGTCATGTCCATCGTCGCTGCGAAAGCTGCCAAAGCCAACCTCACAACAAGAAGCAGTTTTGGCTCACATGGTATCGTCATCTCAAACCGCATATCCGACATTTCTTTTTTCTCTTCTGTCATCCAGTTCACCTCCTTGAAGAAAGCATCTGTTCAATCGCTTCTTCAAGCCCGTCGCATAGCTTAAAAACGCTATCAAGGCGAACCATTGAGATAACCCTTCGGTCATGCTCACTTGGTGAAGCCAGAGCAAACTCTATACCTTTGTCCTTCGCCTTTTTCATTCCGCCAAGTAGCACACCCAATGTGACGCTATCCATGAAGTTTACACGGCTCAAGTCAACGATGACGCCGACACTCGCAACGGATATGGCTTTTCTAAGCCCTTCCCTGAGCGCTTCTGCGGTTGATAAGTCAAGTTCGCCCTTAGGTGAAACGATTGCTATGCCATCATCACGAAGCTCTATCGGGATGCGTTCAATCATCTTAAACTCCCTCCCGACGAATTCACATCGTCAAGCAATTGCCTTGCGTGCTATGTTTATTTATGCCCTCCTCTTAGCCCTCCAAAAACACATAGGCGATATCCACAATGTTTTGTCTGCCCAAGTCATTATGCATTCTTTGCCCAACCCAGTGTGAATGACATGTGTGAGCGCAAAAGAAGCTTTGCATAACCGTGTTGCTGATGACAGAATAGTTACAAAGCAACCTTCTTCAAAGCGGAGTGATAAGGATGCATGTGATGGTGTTGATGTTTGTGGCTCTATGCATTTGTAGCATCGCAGTGTATGGTGAGGAAGTAAAGGTGGTGGAACGATTGCAGGCTTACACTGAACAACCTGTTCGCGACCGTCCATCTTTACAGTCATCTCTCATCAAGCTCCCAATAGGCAGTGTTAAGCCGAAGGGTTGGCTGGAGACGCAACTTAAGTTGATGGCAAACGGGCTTTTGGGACGGCTACCAGAAATTAGCCGTTGGTGCAAGTGGGAAGGGAATGCTTGGGCGAACCCAAAGGGTGAAGGGCATTCGCATTGGGAAGAGTTGCCATATTGGCTTCGTGGGTTCACTGCACTCGCTTACATCACAGGTGACCAAAAACTTATCGCCGAAGCACGCAAGTGGATTGACGCCATCCTTTCAAGCCAAGATGAAAACGGTTACTTTGGACCTCGTGAGAATTGGCGCAACAGAGACTTATGGCCACATATGTTGGCTCTTGAGATCCTGCGCAAACACTACGAGGCGACAGGCGATGAACGCGTTATCCCGTTCATGTTGAAGTTTTGCCGTTGGTTGATGACTGTGCCGTTTGAAGATTTCATTCCGCCAACAAGAGGTGGAGGCTGGCAACACGTTCGCGGTGGCGATTTGCTTGACAGCGTCCTTTGGCTTTACATCCAAACGGGTGAAGAGTGGCTGATTGACCTTGCGCGCGTCGTCCACGAAAGAACTGCCCCATGGGCGCGTGAAGTCGCCAGCTGGCATGGCGTCAACATCTGTCAGGGCTTCCGAGAGCCTGCACAGTTTTGGCAGGTCGCCAAAGACATTCGCTACCTCCAAGCAACTATACGAAACTATGAGACGGTAATGAGCATCTACGGGCAAGTTCCCGGTGGGATGTTCGGAGCCGATGAGAACTGCCGACCAGGCTACACAGGTCCGCAACAAGCAGCGGAAACTTGCAGTATGGCTGAGTTCATTAAAAGCCATGCAATGCTTGCCTGTATCACTGGCGATGGCATTTGGGCTGACCGAGCTGAGGAGATTGCTTTCAATTCGTTTCCCTCGGCATTTACTCCTGACTACAAAGCATTGCATTACTTGACAGCGCCAAACATGGTCCAACTTGACCGTGGCAACAAAGCACCCTTCCTTCAAAACGCTGGGACGATGCTCTCCTACGAACCTTTTGAGAGATACCGTTGCTGTCAGCACAATCACGGTATAGGTTGGACAAGCTTCGTTGAGCACCTTTGGGTGGCAACACCACAAAACGGCTTGGTGGCAATGCTTTATGCGCCATGCGAAGTAACAGCAAAGGTTGGTGATGGGACGAGCGTTCGCGTGGCTGTGGAGACTGATTACCCGTTTGATGAAACCGTGCAAATCACCATTCATGCGCCAAAGCCAGTTCGCTTCACTTTAGCGTTGCGAATCCCGTCATGGTGTGAAGGCGCGATATTGATGGTTAACGGGCGCCAACTCAAGGGTGAGCTTAAACCGAGCTCGTTTGCAATCATTGAGCGACAATGGAACGACGGCGACAAAGTCTCGTTGCAACTCCCGATGCGCTTGCAAGTGAAGGTTTGGGAGAAACAGCGCAACGCTATCTCGGTGCGCTATGGACCGCTTTGGTTCTCTTTGAAGATTGGAGAACGGTGGGAGAAGTATCGTGAGCAAGGTGATTGGGTCGCTTGGGAAGTTTTCCCGACGACCGCATGGAACTATGGGCTCATCGTTGACTTAAAGCAACCCGAAAGGTCGTTTAAGGTTGTTCGCAAACCAAAGCCATTACCATCGCAACCGTTCACCATTGACAATGCTCCCATTGAATTGCGTGCTAAGGGCAAACGCATCCCTCAATGGACGATGGTTGGTGGCATCGTCGGTCCACTGCAGGATAGTCCCGTCCACTCCGATGAGCCAGTTGAGGAAGTCACGCTCATCCCAATGGGGTGTGCTCGGTTGAGAATCAGCGTTTTCCCGCGCATCGCTAATGAAGGCGAGAAAGGGCATGTGTGGAAGGAAGTCTCCAGTGAATTTGTGACAGCATCACACACTTGGCATGTAGATACTGTTGAAGCTTTGCACGATGGCTTATTGCCTAAAAACTCTTGTGACCATAGCATTCCTCGTTGGACAGCTTGGGATCATAGAGGGACTGTTGAGTGGGTGCAATACACTTTCCCGAAACCTCGCAAAGTCTCGTGGTGCGAAGTCTACTGGTTTGATGACGAGCCTATTGGTGGTGGCTGTCGTGTGCCACAGAGCTGGAGAGTCCTCTGGTGGGATGGCAAGAAGTGGCAAGAAGTCCGCAACCCATCAGGTTACAGCGTTGAAAAAGACAAGTTCAACCGCGTCACATTTGAACCTGTTGTCACAACCATGTTGCGCATAGAAATACATGCCCGCAAAGGCTTCTCCGTCGGCATACTTGAGTGGCGATATGGCGAATAGCAAAGATGCACCCACGAAACCATAGAAAGCGTGTTAAACGAAGTGTGAGGGGGAAAGAAAAGGGCAACCATGAACTTGAAAACAATTCTGCCAGTTAAAGTCCTTGCCAAACAGCTTTCGTATTCAACTTTTGGTGGTGATGTTCGGTGGTGACTTTTCGCATCATCTTTGGCGATGCTCAAAACATGTCCGAACTTGCGGACGGTTCCGTTCACTTAGTCGTTACAAGTCCACCATACTTCAACGCACCTTTTGATTACCCAAACTTGTTTCCGTCCTACGATGCATATCTGGAAATGATGTGCTGTGTGGCAAAGGAAATCTTCCGCGTCCTTGCTGATGGGCGAGTTGCATGCATCGTTTGTGATGATGTGCTGGTGGATGGTGTTCGCTATCCCATCGTTGCGGATTTGACGCGCATTTTCATGGAAGCAGGTTTTCGCTATCGTGACCGCATCCTTTGGCTAAAGCCCGAAGGCTACATCCGCATTAGCCGTCGCAGTGGTGTCATACTACAGCACCCTTACCCGCTCTATTTCTACCCCGACAATGTGCAAGAGAGTGTGCTCATTTTTCAAAAGGGGCGGTTTGATTACGCCAGTGTCCCGAAAGAGAGGCGGGAAGCATCACGCATTGACATAAACGAATATCAGCGCAGCAAATGGTATCTCAATGTCTGGCAAGTCACCAATGTTTTGCCACTTCAGAGGCGGTTAGAGGAAGGCATCGCGGCATTCCCAGAAGAGCTTGCCCGTCGACTCATCCTTCTCTTCTCTCATGTTGGCGAGGTAGTGCTTGACCCCTTTTTGGGCAGTGGAACGACAATGAAAGTAGCACGCCTCCTTGGTCGCTCTTGCATCGGCTACGAAATTGACTTAGAACTCCTACCCATTATCCGAGCCAAAGTGGGTATGGAGAATGCATCACTTTTGGATGAGGCCAAATTTGAGGTCATCATACGCGACGATGCCAAGCACCTGCGCACATGGCTCTCAGAACAAGTCAAGCAAAGGAGGTCAGCAGCAAGGAGTGCCAAAGGTAAGGCAAGGAAGCCTTGAAACCCAACAGCGTGAGCAGCTCATCCAAAAGTTGATGGAAATCGGGAGAAGATATTGGGAGAAGCACTGGAAGGAAAGTATGGCTCTGCCTGATGGTCTGTCACTTGACGATAAAGAAAGTGTGACACGCTATCTGCTCTTGCGCGCTTTGCTCAATCAACAAGGTGATACCAGCAAAGTTAGGGAGTTTGTAAAGAAACTGTTTGCTGTTTTCGAAAAAGCATTGCTTTATGACCCTCAACATGTTGAACGACAGTTCGGTGATGTGTTAAGAATTTTTCAGGGAATTGGTGGTCAGCGGGGTTCGGAAATCTATCACGTTGGTGTTCTGGGTGGTATTAAGCCTTTATCGCTGTTTTTGTATCGGTTCGCTGCTTTCAGCATTTTTGTCCGTTCCATTGAAGGTGGTCTCTACGAGTTAATAAAGGAAAAACTCAGCGTCAGCGTTCACGTTCTTTGGGAATTCCTGCGTGACAACCCAATTTTGGATGGTGGTTGGGTTGGAAATGACCCTAAGGCGGCCCGTATGCTGACAAATTGGCTTATATGGCTTTTTAATTGCGTTTGGAGTGAGTTGGCAATAGACCTCTCAGAGACGCTGATGGTAGTTGATGGGCATGTTGGAAAAGTTTTCTGTCGCACAGGAGCGCTGGAGACAGTCTCCTACGAGAAAAAGCGACCTTTCATCATCTCGGCGAAAGACTTGCGAAAAGATATCGAATCACTTGTCAGGGCAACCTTAAAAGCAGTGCCAATGTTTGTTGATGAGGGGGCATTTCAAGTAGCCATGAATTGGTGTTGGGAACGTGACCCTAACTGCTCAATCTGTCCGTTAGTCACACTATGCTTGGCTGGGCAAGGCAGCATTGATCATCTCCGATGGACAGCCTATCAAAAGCTTAAGGCACGCTGAGGAACCATTCATATGCGATGGGGGATATGCAATGGCGAAACACATGCGATTGTTTTTGCTATTAGCGATCGTTTTGCTGGCAGGAATTTTCAATTGGCGATTTATCCAGCATTGTGACCTTGAAGAGATATTGAAGATGAATGATGTGCGTGCCATTTTAAGTGGTTTCCAAAAGACTCCCAATTTACTTGTTGGTGGTTTGAGGTGGTGGCATGGGACATGGATAGCGGTCAAATTACATTGCTCGTGATATTGCATATGCGAGGACGCATAGGGCTATGCTGACCATGTAGAGTGTGAGCACTGCTTGACGATGTGATAAACCATGTTGTAGTAAGCGATGGTGTAGATGTGATTTGTCGGCTTTAAAGATGGGTTGCAACTTTGCTGCCCTTCTTAGCATTGCAAACACGGTATCGGCGATTGGGTAGCCAAGCACAATAGCAGTAACTGGCAAGAGCCATATTGCAAGTGCGCTTTTTACAGTCCCCGCAATTGAGAACGTAGCAAACAGATACCCAAGGAGCATTGCGCCAGTATCGCCCATGAATATGCGAGCTGGATTGAAGTTGTATGGCAGGAAGCCAATACATGAGCCTGCTATACTCGCCAGAGAGCAGGCAACCGATAGCATTGAATGCTGTAGCGTGAGGATGCAAAGTGTTATCGCAGCTATTGATGAGACGCCAGCTGCCAATCCATCTAAGCCATCAATTAGGTTGAGTGCATTGACCATACCAACAATCCAAAGCATGGTCAAAGCAACGCTTTGTGCCATTGATAGGTAGGTGTAGCCTTCCATGAAGGGCAATTTGAAGAAGGCTATGCGGACACCAAACGCAATCGCTACAGCTGCTGAGGTCGCTTGAGCGAGCAACTTAACGATCGGGCGCATCCCAAAGATGTCATCCAATGCGCCAGCAATCAAGATGCAAATTGCACCACACAATATGCCAACCCATGGCAAGCCTATCTCCGCATTCAACCTTTCAAATGTTTCTTGAGTTGTGCAAAGCATAGCCCATCCAACTGCTATCCCAAGCAGTATACCGAAGAAAAGTGCCAAGCCACCAAGCCTTGGTATGGGGTGAGTGTGTATTCGTCTTTCATCTCGTTTTGGGTCATCAAGTGCACCGACCGATGTTGCCAATCGCCCAACAAACGGTGTTGTTATCAACACAGCTATAAGCGCTGCCACAAAAGCTGTAGCTGTAGCCAACAACTCGATTGCCTCAGTGCTCAAATTGCTCACCTTCTACTGCTCCCAATTCTCCTTTGCCTTCCAACTGCGTTTGTTGCATTCGTTCAATCAATTTGATCTTTTGGAGGCGCCTGCGATGTCTCTCCTCGTTACTAAACGGTGTTTTGAGCCACGCTTTGACAATGTTCCAAGCCAGCTCTTCACCGACAACCCTTGCACCTAACGCAAGCACATTTGCATCGTTGTGTGCTCTCGCCATCTCAGCCGTATACTCGTTCCAACAAAGCGAGCACCTTACTCCGGGGACTTTATTTGCCACTATTGAACTGCCTATCCCCGTCCCACATATCAAAATTCCAAAGTCGCATTCGCCCTTCGAGACTGACAAAGCCACATTAAAACTCACATCTGGGTAGTCACAGTCTTCCTTTGAATGCGTTCCGTAGTCAACGCACTCGTAGCCTTCTTCACGAAGCTTTTTGGCGATGTATTTTTTCAACTCATACCCTGCGTGGTCTGCTCCGATAGCGATCCTTCTCTTACTGCTCTCGCTCATTTTATCTCATCCTGATGGAACGCTTTCCTTTGAGGGTTAATGCAGATACTTCTCTACCTCGGTGAAGATGTAACCTTCTTCTCTTGCCCTGTTCGGGAATATTGGGAGACGGAAGAAGAATGTGGAACCCTTCCCTATGCCTTCGCTTTCAGCCCATATAACACCATCGTGTGCTTCAACAAGGTGCTTAACGAGGTAAAGCCCGAGCCCTGTCCCGCCAGCTGCCCTTGTCTCACGAGTGTCTATGCGTGAAAACCTCTCAAATATCATCGAGAGCTTTTCTTTCGGTATGCCTATACCTTGGTCTTTGACACTGAACAAAAGTGTGTTATCCTCACGGACAACCCTTACGACCACCTCACCACCATCTGGCGAATACTTGATTGCGTTATTAACGAGGTTTGTGAGTATCTCGTCAAGCTTGTCCTCGTCAGCAACTATGGGGGGTAGCTCCTCAGGTATGTCCATCTTAAGCTCGTGCTTATCTGTATAAGCTTGCTGTGCTGTTAGCACCCTCTTTATGACACTCACGACATCCACGACTTGCCAGTTGGGTTGCAGTGCAAGTCCTCTCTCTATCCTTGAGAGGTTGAGCAAATCATCAATGAGCCTTCTTAGCCTGTCGCACTCTTGGTCAATGATTTGGTAGAACTCATATCTTGTCTTGTGGTCAAAGTAGCCCTCAGTATCATCAAGGAGTGTAGCTATGAAGCCTTTGATTGATGTAAGCGGTGTCCTAAGCTCATGTGAGACAGCAGCAACAAAGTGAGTCTTCATCTGCTCAAGTCGCCTTATCTCAGTGATATCGGTGAATACAGCTATAATGCCAGTTGGGTTGCCAGCTTCATCCTTCACCACAGCAGTTTGAGCCCTGAAAATCCTTTCCTCTGGTTTCTCCAACTCAATCTCTGCTGTCAGCTCACTCAACTCTTCTATTGCTTTCCCGATAAGCTCCCTAACAGCATCATGCTTTACAACCTCGTCGTAGTTCTTACCTACACCATCTGTCTCACCATCACAAAAAGCATTTAAGGCGACTTGATTTATAAGCTGTATCCTGCCTTTCATGTTGACAATGATCACGCCCGCAAGCATGCTCTGGAATGCTCTCTCAAGCTCTTGCTTCCTTTCAATCACCTGTATAATGAGCTGTGCGCCAGCAATGACAGCAGCAGCCTGCCTCGCAAGGACTTCAACTATCCTTTTATCTTCGTCAACGAAGCTACCGTTGCCACGCTTATCAAAAAATGCAAGCACTCCAATAGTTCTCCTCTCAATCACTTGCTGGTCCTCATCGCGTCTTTCCCATACCATCGGCACCGCCAAAACGCTCTTTACACCTATCCTCTGGAGAAGATGCATATCTGGGGAATCGCACCCAACAAGTGAGTTCAAGATGAGCATCCTGCGCTCTTTGAAGACAGAATTGAACTCACCATCTATCTCCTCAAGCTTCTTCAACTCTTCCTTCTCGTCGTCACTAAAACCAACGAGCGGTTCTTGAATAACCAACTTGTCGTTTACAGGGTCGTGGAGCATCAGCATGCAACGCTGTGCTTGAAGGAAACGAGCGAAACGAGCAAACATCCTCCTGAGCGTCTGCTGTAGCTCGGTTTGTGAAGTGGGTGGCATAACTTCTTCCATTGCTCTCATTTCGGCAATCTGCTGTTGAAGTCTTCTCCGCTCCGCTTGCAATTCAGCAATCTGGACTTCAAGCTCGCGCAATTTTGCTTGAAGCTCAGCAATGGTGTTTTTTTCTTTCGTCTCCTCGGGCATGCTCTTCACCTCATCCCTTACAACGCTACTTTTGCGTTCTCACACGTTCAATTACTTCAATTACTCACTGCCTCCAAGAGTAGCCTAATATTGCACCATTGCTTAATTGTAAAGCAAGTTGTAAGCAATGTTTCATCGCTCACCTTGAAGTCATTTCCAAGAAGTTGCGAAGTAAGTCTTTCCCCACCTCCGTTAGGATTGACTCTGGATGGAACTGGACACCTTCAACGCATCTTTGTGGTGGGAACACTGCATGCCTTATGCCCATAATCTCCTCATCGTCTTCCGATATAGCACTTACCTCAAGACAGGACGGAAGTGAAAGCCTGTCAATAACGAGTGAGTGATAGCGTGTAGCAATGAACGGGTTTGGCAAACCACGATATATCGTCTTACCATCATGCCTTATCGGTGATGTCTTGCCATGCATAAGCCTTTTTGCCCTTATGATCTTCCCACCAAAAGCATAACCGATGCATTGGTGTCCCAAGCAAACCCCCAAAATCGGTATCCTACCAGAGAAGCGTCTTATAACCTCAACACAGATGCCCGCCTCCTGTGGAGTGCGAGGTCCGGGCGATATGAGGATATGGGTTGGCTTCATATCTTCAATCTGCTCAATCGTTATCATGTCGTTCCTATAGACGACAACTTCTGCACCAAGCTCACCGAGGTATTGCACGAGGTTGTATGTAAACGAGTCGTAGTTGTCAATCATTAGCATCATGATGCTATGCACCACCATGTGCACTCATGATGCTTTGGAAAGCAAGAGCTCACCAAACGAGCGCACAAGCTCAATTGCGAGCATTGTAGCCCTTTGCATGTCGCTTAAACAAACAAACTCGCTAAGCGTATGCGGATTCTGCTCCCCAGAGGAGACGATGAGCGTTTTAATCCCGTGTTCATTGAAAATGTTTGCGTCGCTTCCGCCCCCTCCTTTCTTCCAAATAGGAGTTTCCCCGAGTGCCTCTATAGCCTTCCTTGCAACTAAAGAGGGAAGCTCATCCTCTCCTATGAAGAAGCGCTTGTATTTGAGCTCAATCTCAACTTCAGCTCTCCCGCCACCAGCTTCCGCTTCTGTCTTGATTAGAGAGACCATGTGCTCAATCTGCTCATCAAGCTTTCGTTCGTCGTGGCTTCTTGCCTCGCCTTCAATTTCAACTAAGTCTGGGACAATGTTAGTTGCCCTTCCACCTCTTATGATCCCTATGTTAGCTGTTGTCTCGTCGTCAATTCTTCCGAGCTTCATCTTAGCTATTGCCCTGCTCGAAAGCACGATAGCGTTTATGCCCTTCTCAGGAGAAACGCCAGCATGAGCTGCCAAACCATATACGGTAGCCTTTATGTTCTTTTGAGTTGGCGCAGCCATTACCACTTTGTTGACGGGCACTCCGCTATCAAAGACGAAGCCACATTTAGCCTTCAGTCTCTCATAGTCAAGGTGCTTTGCACCAAGAAGACCTATCTCCTCAGCAACCGTAAAGACAACCTCAACAGGTCCATGCTCAATTGAATCTTCCTTCATCACCCTTAACGCCTCAAGGATGACGCAAACACCAGCTTTGTTATCAGCGCCCAAAATGGTTGTCCCATCAGAACGAATGCAATCACCTTCAACAACTGGCACAACACCCTCACATGGTGTAACTGTGTCAATATGAGCGTTAAGAAGCACAGGAGGAACATTCAACGATCCACCAAACCTTGCGATGATATTTCCATGTTCGCCACCTATGGCTTCATTTGCCCTGTCAACTTCAACATCATCTGCACCAACCTCTTTAAGTTTGGCTATGATGGCTTTTGCCACTTTCCCCTCACGCAACGACGGGCTTGGTATGCGCACAAGCTCAAGGAAATCCTCAAGCAACCTCTCCCTAACCACAGGCATGATTGTTCACCTTACCTATTTGAGCCTTCCCTTTGTGCTTGGGACTGTCTCAGCGCCAGATAATGCCACAGCTTGCCTTACAGCACACGCAAAGGCTTTGAAAATAGCTTCAATGATGTGATGTGTGTCCTTGCCAGCCAGCTTTATGACATGCAAGTTCATGCCCGCATTATCGCACAGTGCTTTAAAGAACCATTCAATTGTGGCAGCGTTGAAAGAGCCTATGAAGGTTTGCTTCATCTCCACATCCCAGTGTAAGTAGCTTCTCCCACCCAAGTCAACTGCGACAAGAACAAGCGCTTCATCCATTGGGACTATGGCATGCCCAAAGCGAGCAATGCCTATTCTTTCGCCGAGCGCTTCATCAACACATTTACCCATGACTATACCAACATCCTCAACAAGGTGATGCGCATCAACATGCAAGTCTCCCTTTGCGCTTACCTTCATGTCAAACATGGCATGTTTGCAGAGTGTTTCAAGCATGTGGTTAAAGAAACCAATGCCAGTATCAATTGATGCTTCACCAGTGCCGTCCAAACGAATTTCAACATTGACTGTTGTCTCGCTTGTCTGGCGTGTCATAGACGCTTCCCTACACGGTTTCTTCACCTTACCAATTCACTCCTTTCAAAGCCCTAAGTTGATTCGTTCCTGCTGTTAAAGCCCAACTCACGCAGTGAGCTTATGTAACGCAAAAGGAAGTTAACATCTGGAGATATGATATCGGTGCCATATTCAATGAACTTCTGTCGCTTGCTCTCGCTCCTTGCATCACTCAGCACCGCACAGAAAAGCACCTTCGGGTAACCACTTTTAGCCCACTGCCGATAGTTCAACACTGCCATCAGATCGTCAATATCGTCTCCAACATATATGGCGCTTTTAGAACCAATCCTATCAAGCAAAATCCAAAGTGCTCTACCATCTGGTTTCTTTAGACCATCGTCATCCGTTATCCAAAACTGCGGTGGTATCAAATCAATGATATTGCACTTCCTCAAAGCCAGTTCAGCCTCACGCTTTGTCCTGCCTGTCAATATGGCGAGCTTCAATTGCTTCGGTATGAGACTCGCATCAACGAGCACTTTCTCCCGCTCAATGTAGCCAGAACCTTTTACATACTGCGGTCGGAAGCCATAAAGGTAATGGCACCACTCATCGCCACCATAAAGCTCTTGAAATAACCGCACCAAAAGCCTCGGGTTCCACTCCAGCACTATTTTTTGGCGCATAGCTGCATCGCATTGTGAAAGAATGTATTTCTCAGCGTTCTCAAAGCCCCCGCCCATCTTCGCAACCGCTTTGACAAACTCATCAAGTGATGGCTTGAGGCGGCGTAGCTCACTCGCCTTCTTTGATCCATGCTTGAACCTTTTGAAGAGGTAAAACAGCATTACAGCCTTCACTACATCCCAATCACTGTTGAAGCCACCGGCCGATTTGATAAGCTCGGTTTCGGTTGGCTTAAGCAGTGGTGCATCTACTTCCCACTGAAGTATTAACTCCGCATACAGCTTCACGGCTTCGCATGTCACTACCCTGAAGCTATCGGAAACATCTATGAGCACTCCATCAATGTCAAAAATGATGCTATCAACTGAACGAAGTTCTTGGAGCGCATCGGCGCTTATAAGCATAGCACCTTGGTGTCCTAAGCCACTTGTATTAGGCATTGCTATCACCGTTGTTCATAGCTGGCTCTTTTTGTTCTCCTTTCAATCTCTTCAATCTTGCCTCCACTGACAAAGCATGGTAATGTAACCCTTCAAGCTCAGCTAATCTCTTAACATGTTCTCCCATACCCAAAATACGCTCATTGCTCAACGAGACGCATCGTGTCTTCTTAAGGAAGCTCTCCACCGAGAGCCCTGAAGAGAACTTAGCAGCGCCAAGCGTTGGAAGCACATGACTTGGTCCTGCAGCATAATCGCCATACGCTGTTGGTGTCCCACAAACAAAGATGGCACCAGCATTGCGAATCTTTAGGATTACCTCACGCCATCCAGAGCAGTGAAGTTCTACATGTTCTGGTGCATACTCGTTACACACCTCAACAGCCTCATCCAATGTTGCCGTAAGTATGAATGCACCAAATGAGTTAAGCGCTTCAAGCGCCACTCTGCTTCTCTCCATGCCTTTAAGCAACCGCGAGAGCTCCTCACGAACATGAATTATTAGCTTTTCGGAAGGGGTCGCTAACACAGCTGCTGAATCTTCACCGTGTTCAGCTTGCGCAAGCATATCAACAGCTACAAGCTCTGCATCTGCAGTATCATCAGCGATAATGAAAACTTCGCTTGGTCCTGGTAAAAGGTCTATCCCGACAACACCGTAAAGCAAACGCTTCGCTGCAACAACATATATCCCACCTGGTCCGGCAATCATATCCACTTTCGGTATGCTTTTTGTCCCAAAAGCGAACGCAGCTATCGCGTGAGCACCACCAATCCTGTATACAGCTTTCGCGCCTATCAGCTTCGCAGCTACAAGGATAGCTGGATGAACAAAGCCATCTTTATCGGGTGGCGTCGTCACATAGATCCTCCGGACCCCAGCAACCATTGCTGGAACACCGACATGCAGGACAGTGGATGGATAGGCTGCTCTCCCGCCGGGGGCGTAAATCAGCACCGATTGGACAGGTGAAACAAGCTCGGCAAAAATAGAACCATCAATCGTATGCTCAAAAGAAGATACAGGGGCATTGCGCATATGGTAGCGTTCAAGTTCTCGCATTGCGAATTTGAGTGAAGACAACACATCTTCATCAACTGACCTTACAGCTTCCTCAATCTCTTCGTCGCTGACCATAAATCTATCCGCAGAGCAATTGCTCCATCCATACTTGCGCTCATATTCAACGACTGCCTCATCACCGCGCTCAAAAACATCGGCTATGATGCGTCGCACCGATTCCTCCTGTGACGAAAAAAACATTCGCATCTCCCTACGTAGCTCTACTGCCAACTCAGCTGGAGAACAACAGCGTGCATCCAAGAACTTGACCCTGAGCTCACTCACTCAACCCTCACCCTTTCCTCTCCAAACATCTCCCTCAATAACCTTAAAAGCTCGTCGCTTCCGTTCACCTTGAGGTTCTTCAGGAGAACTTTGCGCCTTCTATCACCGTCTTCCACGATGATCTCAACTTTCATATCCCCTTTGTAAGCCCACAGTATCTTGTGCAACTTCCTCAATCGCTCTTCATCAAACTCGTCTGCACGAGCAAGTATTTGCAATGTCTTGGCGTCCTTCACTTCCGCTGGTTGTTTTTTGTCATCGCTTCTTTGTTGCCTTCCCTCAACTGAAGCTTTGCTAAATGATTCCACGGAGTTGAGTTCCTCGCAAATGATGCTCACTTCAACATCCCCACTTGCATGCTCTCGCCCTTCTTCCTCCTCACCTTTTGTTTCAACCTTCCTGTGCTGCACTCTACCTCTAACCAACACAAGCTTGCCCTCTTGCAAATCATCGGCATATTTCTCGCACGCTTCGCTAAACAAAACTGTTTCAACCTCACCTGTGTGATCAGCGATTCTCAGGAATGCTATCGGGGTGTTCTTCTTGCTCATCTTTTTCCTCAGAGACGTTATAAACCCAACCACTGTGACATTGCGCCCTTCGGCTTCCTCCAACGAAGCTATCTCATGAGTTATTTCTTTCCTGACCTCCTCTGGGAGTTCGTCATGCAAATTGCACTGTATCATGAAGCCCATCAAGTCTTGTTCCCACTTTCGTTTCTGCGTTATTGGCACATCTGGCACATTGGGCAGTGGTATTTGAAATGACTCTTCAAGATGGGTATCAAACAGTGTCCCTATTGTTGCTGTTAACCTTGGCTGTGAGCGAAGGGCATGAAGGATTGGCGAGCGTTCATCGCTTATAGCCATGAGCAGTTGATTCCTATTGCGATGCAGAGAATCAAAAGCGCCAACCTTTATTAAGCTCTCAAGCGCACCTCTGTTGACAGCGTGTGGCGGAACCCTCTTTGCAAAGTCAAATATGCTTTTATATGCACCGTTCCTCTCCCTTTCTTCAACTATGGCTCTCGCTGTGGTCTCGCCCACATTCTTTATCGCTGAGAGCGCAAATCGTATTCCATCCCCCTCAACGACAAAGTCACAGTAGCTCTTGTTTATGTCGGGAGGCAATATCGGTATACCCATCCTTCTGCACTCGTTCAACGCGCTTACGATCTTGTTCCTGAACCCTTTGTATGCTGTGAGCAGGCATGCCATATACTCAAGAGTAAAGTTCGCCTTTAGATACGCCGTCTGGTATGCTACAAGCGCGTATGCTGCCGAATGAGACTTGTTGAAGGCATATTTTGCGAAAGCGCTCATACGCTCAAATATCCTTTCTGCTGCTTCCCTTTCAATACCTTTTGCCACTGCGCCTTCTATGAACTTTGAGCGCATTTGCTCCATCAGCTCAACCTTCTTTTTCCCCATAGCACGCATGAGTATTTCGGCTTGAGGCATTGAGAAACCTGCAAGCTCGTGCGCTATCATCATGACTTGCTCCTGATAAAGCATCACACCAAATGTTTCCTTCAGTATGCTCTCAAGTTTCGGATGCATATACTCAATTGGCTTACCGTGTCTTCCAGCGATGAACTTCGGTATGTCGTCCATTGGACCTGGGCGATATAAAGCCACAAGCGGAACAAGGTGCTCAAACCTGTCTGGCTTCAGATCCCTCAACAGTTGCCTCATGCCCTTGCTCTCAAGCTGGAACACACCAACGCTATGCCCGCCAGAGAGCATTTCGTAAGTCCTTTTATCGTTCAGGTCAATTGAGTTGATGTCAATCTCAATGCCTCTTCTTTCCCTCACCAACTCAATGGTTCGGCTTATTATGGTTGAATTACGCAGCCCGAGAAAATCCATCTTCACCAACCCAACCTTCTCAACTGATGCGCCATCATACTGCGTTATTACGCCCTCGCCATCTGTGCTACGTCTGAGTGGGACAATCTCAATCAACGGTCTGTCACCTATAACAACACCACATGGATGCGTTGATGCATGTCTTGCGAGCCCTTCAATACGCTTAGCGGTGTCAATCAACTCCCTTACCTTCTCGTTTGATGAAAGAAGCTCCTGAAGCTCAAAAGAATGCTCAACAGCTTCTTCGATGCTCATCCTCTCCTGTATGAGCTTTGCGACTTTATCAACGAGTTCTGGCTCTACCTTAAGCACCCTGCCAACATCTCTTATCGCTGCTTTAGCTTGAAGCGTCCCGAAGGTGACTATTTGAGCAACCTTATCACGCCCATACCTCTTCGTCACATAATCAATGATCTCATCTCGGCGTGCATCTGGGAAGTCAAGGTCAATGTCAGGTGTGCTCTGCCTTTCCGGGTTCAAGAAGCGCTCAAACATAAGTCCATACTTTAGTGGGTCAATGTTAGTTATTCCCAACAGGTATGCCACTAAGCAACCAGCTGCTGAACCCCTGCCTGGACCAACCATTATGCCTTTGCTCTTAGCATGTTGGACTATATCCCAAACGATGAGGAAGTAACTTGAATATCCCTTCTGTGCGATGACACTCAGCTCATATTCAAGCCTTTTTCTTACCTCCTCACTGGGTTGACCGTAGCGATACCTTATGCCTTCCTCGCAGAGCTTTCTCAGGTATAAATTTGGCTCCATACCGTTTGGGCAATCGTAGCGAGGTAACCTCGGTTCACCTAACTTGATAACGAGGTTGCATCTCTCAGCTATCTCAACGGTGGCTCTTAAAGCAGATTCGTTTGAGCCAAACAGGCTGAACATCTCTTCCGGCGATTTGAGGTAGAACTGGTCGGTCTCAAAATGCATCCTATAAGAGCTGTCAGCATCGGTGTTGATTTTGAGCAGGACCTCTTGGGCTTTCGCGTCTTCCCTTCTAACATAGTGGACATCATTCGTGACCACCAAAGGCAAGTTGAGTTCCTTCGCCAATTGGCACAGTGCTTCGTTAACCTGCTTTTGCTCTTCCAAGCCATGATCTTGTAGCTCTAAGTAGAAGTTGCCTTTGCCCATAATTTCAGAAATTGTTGCAGCCCACCTCTTAGCCCCTTCATCGTTTCGGTTAAGTATCTCCCTTGCAATAGGGCTCGAGAGGCAGGAACTGAGGGCTATTAGCCCCTTTGAATATTGGCTTAATAGCTCCAAGTCAACTCGCGGACGATAGTAAAAGCCCTCAAGATGCGCGAGGCTGACTATGCGTATAAGGTTGTGGTAACCCTCTTCACTCTCACAAAGCAATACAAGGTGAGGCGTTGCCATATCCTTCCTCCCTTTACGCTGCTTTCTATCCTCTGTCAAGTAGACCTCGCATCCGATTATCGGCTTTATGCCTGCCTCCTTGCATGCTTCATAGAACTCAATCACACCATACATGACACCGTGGTCAGTTATAGCGAGAGCATCCATGCCCATCTCACAAGCTGTTTTTACAAGGTCATTTATGCGTGCTGCTCCATCAAGGAGGCTATACTCGGTGTGAACATGCAAGTGAACGAAGTTGCTCCCCATCGCACTCCCCTCCAAAAGACCCGTCATATTTCTTCCTCAACCTCAAGCTCACCACTCTTTGTTGGCTTCTCCATCTCTCCTTCCTCAAGCGAGAATGTCTTTTCGGCTTCCTCCTCTGGCTCCAATTCAGGTTCCTTGCCCATGGCTTCCATTTGCGCAAGCCGATGCTCTTTCAACACCTGCGCGCTCTTTGCAATACAACCCTCACATATCCATACGCCACCCTCACCGGGGATGAGCTGTCCAACATAAGCTTCTGTCCCACCACAGAACGAACACCTTGCTATGCGAGGAGGCTTATACCGCAGGAATAGGAGAGCAAACGATAGCATAAGCACCCCAACAAGCAACGATATGTTTGGACCAAGGTAACGTATAGGGACGAGCCCGATTAAACTCGTATACCAAAGCCATGCTATAGCTACCGATATTACACCGCATATGATCGTCAGCCATACAAGTAGAGGACGAAACCTCTCAAATGTAATTTCAACATCTCCCCTCGGCTGTCCCAGAGCTATGAAATCGGATTCAAACTCTGCTTCCCTTTCAAGGTGCTCAGCGAGCCTGAACATCATTTCGTCAAGGACACCCTCACGCTCGCCCTGTCTTACCATGCTTATGAACATGGGCGAAAACACCGTCGGAAAACGAGCAAGCCCTGCAGCCAGACTCCTCCCCATTCTCAAATCCTTCTCAAGGCTGAGGAGTATCTCAACGAGTCTCTCATCCTCTGTTTGCTGCCTTAACACCTTGAGTATGCGAAGCATATCAACACCAGCGCTGTATAGAACACCAAACTGCCTACAAAGCATAGCCAACTGGCGTTTGCCTAATGCTCTTCTACGCGTGCTCATGCGGTTAACCCTCCAAGATTAGAAGGGTTGAACAACTGTGCTTCAAGGGCTCAACTGACCCTTTCAATGTAACTCCTTGTGCGGGTGTCCACTTTGATTATGTCACCCTCGTTCACGAACAGGGGGACTTGTATGACAGCGCCTGTCTCGAGCTTCGCTGGCTTTGAGCCTCCAGAGGCAGTATCACCGCGCACTCCCGGTTCTGTCTCAACAACTCGCACCTCAACAGTAGTTGGCAATTCAACGCTGATCACATTGCCACGATGAAAAAGCAGTGTGACTTCAACATTCTCTGGCATCAGCTCAATAGCGTCACCCAACTCCTTTGCATCAACAGATAGCTCATCAAATGTATCCATATCCATGAAGACACATTCATCACCGTGTCTGTAAAGGTATTGAACTTTACGGCGCTCTATATGCGCTGGCTCAAACTCCTCATTCACTCTGAAGTTGCGCTCTATAACATTGCCGGTGCGCAGGTTGCGCAACTTCGTGCGCACAAACGCTTGACCCTTACCCGGCTTCACGTGAAGGAACTCAAGTATCATCCACACATCGCCATCGTATTCAATCGTTAGACCGGGCTTAAAATCACTCGTTGTTATCATCGCACTCAACCCTCCATCAGAGGAGTGGATTGCGTTGTTGGTCATGCCTTAAATCATTGTAGGAGCATACTCTTTGACTGTCAAACGGATTGCACCAAACTCCGATACTAAGTTTTTAACCTATGCCACGATGGTTAAAATGTGTTCATGAAGAGCCAAAATAGCATTGCCACCCACAACTCAAAAACATTGGAGGGGAAAACTTGAGCATGAGACTACTTCTTGATGCTCCCTCAATGAATTCGCTACGGATGCATACGTTGCGCCAGCCAGCAAAGCAGATACTGCAACTGGAGTTTATCTCTGCTCTGCTGTATGTCTTGCTTATCAGCGCGTTTGCGATGCCCGCAACCATACACTGTTTCACATATGAGCGCTCAACTGGCAAAGCGATAAACGGCGTGGAGGTCATAGCTGTATGCCAAGGCGAAACACAAGTCATTATAGGACCTGCTACAACGGATGCAAACGGTGAATGTGACTTGCGCAACATCCCTGTAGGGCAATGGCAAATCGTAGCTGTGAAAATCGGTTATGCAGTAGCGATAGCGCTCGTGAATGTGAATGAAGGCGATGAAGAAATATCTATTTCGCTCCCGATTGAACCTATGCCTGTGCTCAAAGGGAAAGTGAGCACAGCAAGTGGGAAACCATTACCGCAAGCGCCCATAGATGTTTCGGTGAAGGGCGAGATGATAGAAATGCATTGCACAGTTCAAACTGATGACAACGGGAACTACAACCTTTGGCTTGGTGCCCAAACGAAGATAATGGTTGGCGATAAAGCGCTTACCAATATGCCCTCACAGGAAATAAAAGCCCTTTCGCTACGTGCTCGTGGTGAGGCTCTCAGTGGCTGCAAGCTAAGGATTGAAGCACGCTTCAGTGGCTACAAGGCTTTCTTTACGGACGTGGAGATACCGAAAGGCGCAATGGAAACAGAAGTTAACATAACACTGATACCGCTGGGTGGGCAAATACTTGGGAAGCTACTGAATCAGCATGGCGAGCCAATAGAAGGAGCATCACTTTTATTGCGTTCGCTTACATCGGGGGAAAGCTTGATTGCACGGACAGACGAAAACGGTTCTTTCCAATTCAACGGCGTTGAGGCTGGGCGATACCTTCTCACTTTGAGGGATGTTGAAAGACCAGCCAAAGTTGTGCTACAACCAAAGCTGATTGAGCTCAAAGAGGGCGAGACATTAATGCTACACCTCATAGCAACGTATTTTGAGCCACCAGCAGCTGTTACATTTGTGTTATTTCGTGATGGTGGAAAACTGCCCTTGAGCAACGAGACTGTATCCGTATTCATGCGCATGCTCTCCCCACAGAAAGCCTATGGCTCTTCTGCGACGCTTGTGACAGATAGCTCTGGGAAATGCATTATGCCGATAGAGAAGGAAGCTGCTGTCTACAAAGCCATCATCTGTGCGCCCGGTTGGAGTGTTGTGACCACCGTTGATGCAAGGGAGACAAGAAACCCGCATGTCAAAATCTACCTCCCAGACAAACCGCAACTGCTTGTGCGAGTTGTGGAGCAACAAGATAAACCAACAAGCGCATATGTGCACTTGCACGCTGAAGGCGAGCTCTTCTGGGAGAACATAGGCTCAACAGATAATAACGGCATCATGAAGATTTATGGTTTGCCCGATGGTGAGTATGATTTGGTAGCAACACCAAAAAGCATCTACGCATATTCGGAGCCACATCATTCGGCTGTCTTCCCACCTGTGCGTGTTAGCGTGCTGGAGGGCGAAGTTGAAAAGCCAATAGAAGTTACGTTGAAGCTACCGCGCTGTATCAAAGTTGCTGGGAAGACAATCACTAAGAGGGGAACAAGTGAGGAGCCACTGCCTTACGCCAGCATAAGGCTTGAGCGCGATGGCACAAGCATTAACAAATTCACCCTGATAGCCTCTTCAGGTCAAGATGGCTCTTTTGAGTTCCCTGCCGTCCCACTCGGCAACTACATCCTTAGGGCAACCCATATGGCATGTGAGGAAAGCGAAATACACCTCAGCTTGACAGATAGAGAGGTAATTGAAAGCGGCATTGTGAATGTGATGGTGAAGTTAAATTATGTCGGGTTGGGTGGCATCTCTGGCAAACTCGTAGACGGCTCTGGGCAACCAGTTGGGAAAGCAACGGTGAGCGTTTTAAAGGCATATGGAAGGGGCGAGTATGTGTTTAACACGGTTGAGACGAAGGAAGATGGTTCGTTCACTATCACGAACCTGCCAGCTGGACAATACTCCGTTGAGTTGAGGGCAAGTGAAGGTGGCATAACTTTGCGTAACATAAAAGTTGGTGGCGACAAAATCACGGAAATGGGTGTCATCAAGCTCCCGCCACCTGCGGTTGTCATCGGCAAAGTGAAGGTGCATGATGAGAGTTGGCTTGATGAACTACAAGTGTTTGCCTGTCCACCTGCAACGGCTGAGCATCTCTTAACATACTTACAGCATTCGCTTACACCACCAGAAACGATAGTAAAGCAAATAGCGAACATCAGCGAAGATGGGAAGTTCATGCTTCGCCTCCCAGCTGGTGAATATGAACTGGTAATCTACGGGCGCCCCTTGCTACTACCAGTTTCAAAGCGCCTCACATTAAAGCCCGCTGAAAGAGTTTCCGTCGAGTTCGCACTCCCGCAACCTTCGCAGATTGAGGGGCAGGTAAAACGCATAGACAATGGTGAGCCAGTAAGCATGGCTATCATCACGGTTTACACACCAAGTGGTAGGAAGATAGCACAAACTGTGACGGACATAAACGGGTGCTACAAAGTCCGAAACATACCACCCGGAACTTATTCGGTGAGGTGCAAAGGCGAAGGCTTGGCAGCAGCTGTCAGACACCATGTTAAACTTGACAGCGGTGATTGCGCTATCGTTGATTTCAATCTCTCCCCCGGCGCATCGGTCTACGGGAGAATAATTCGGAAGGGCGGTGGGAAAACGGAGTTTAGGTTCTACCAAGTCCTCCCGAACGCCGATGCATCACTTGCAAGTTCGGTTAACCCTAACGGTGAATTCAGAATTGAACATCTGCCACCCGGTAGGCATGTGATCATGCTATTCATTGGCGGTGAACTCATTGAGGCGAAGGAAGTCATTCTGCGCGAAGGCGAAGAAAAACATATCGTCATTGAGCTCTGATCACGCCATATAAAACTACAACAGCCTTCTCACCTCCTCAGTTCAAAGCTCATCCTTTCACCGAAAGGTGAGTTGCGCCAGAGCATGTTAACAGTTATGCGTGCATCTCCCTTTGGCATCCGAACTGTGATCCCATCAACAAGAACATCACAAAATCGTTCCACCACCTTTGGTATCGGGAATGTGAGCGCTTCACCATTAACCTTCACTGAGACAACGATACCATTCAATGGGTCCTTGCATTGATTTTGTGGGAGCCACGTAGCCTCGCCAGTGTTTCCAAGCTCCATCTTCATGTGAAGCACCGTTGCGTTTTGCCAATCACCTTCAAGCTTGATGCTCTCGCCATCTTTCACTTCGCGCCAATCCCTACCATTGTGTGATATGTAAACGGCATTGATTTCGCCGTTGATGAACTTTGGCGGTTTCATTGGCTCCCATTTCGTATTGCCAACTGACAACAGTGGGACATCATCCGATGTCTTTCCAGTCCCTTCAGTCCGTAGTTCAATTTTCTTGCCTTCTCTAACGAGCTTTGAAACCTCCTCGCCATGTTTGAGCCATAGCGCCATCGGACCACGAGCATTCTCATCTCGGTCAATCATGATGAAGGCTGTCTGCCTTTTATCAACCTCTGGCATGTTGGTAAGCACTTTAGCCCACTTCTTTGCGATGTGCGCTGCTGGACGAAGCGTCCCATCTGGGTTCACTATACCAAAGTCGCTTCTCTCGTTTACCCTATATCCACCCGGGAACCACCAACCCATTGCCCCATCAGCATCACTCAAGTGCATGAGCCGATATATCGCATCGTATAACTTTGCCTGTGCCTGAAGCCTTTCCTCGTCATCATACCACTCAAGCGAAAATGGACCGTGCCTAAGTGTCAATCCAAACTCAGCCCAGAAAACTGGCTTTGAGTTTCCAGCCCAGCGTCCATACGCAGTGATGAAGACAGCCCTTGCAAACTGCTCCTCCTCAACTTGACCAAGCCAACCCAGATTCCAACCTTCTGGTGAGACGAAGTCAAGGTGCTTTGCACCTGAAGTATGATCAAACGGGAATGCACTTTCAGCACCAAAAGGACCACCACCGTATCCAGTGCGAGCCCCGATAAGATGATTTGGGTCAATGCTACGTATAAATCGGACAACAGCCCTGTAACGCCTGCTCAACATGTCGTCAAGGAAACGCCTATATGCTGCAGCCATTATGCGCCATTCGCCATCTTTGAGCAAGTGCTCATCCTTCGGCACAGTTACATTCCCTTTCTCATCCGTTGGGAGTTTAAAGCCAAAGTCTTTCTCAGCAGCTTCAATGCTTCCGTAATTCTCTTCAAGCCATTTGCGCCATTCGCTGTCGTATCGGCGTCTTTCGTTGTATCCACCCCAACGTGGCTCCCATGCTATGTCGTATGCGAAAAGCGCAGGTTGATTTGGTAAGTCTGCTGCCTCAAGGAGTTGCCTAACTATCTTTGGTTGAAAATGCAACGGGTGAGCACCCGCAATAAAAAGGTTCACTTTGATACCATGCTCACGACAGCGCCTGAGAAAATCACGCAGTGGCATCGCCTGCCTAACATCTCCGTATGAGATGCTGACACAATTCATCCCCATCTCCTTGAGTATCTTTAAGTCAGCTTCAACAACTTCTGGGTCATAGTTGACTGGGTCAAGCCAATGGCGTCCATAGTCAACTGGCTCTTGACCCGCAATGAAGCGAGGCCAATAGTTAAGCCCAAACGCAAACCAGCGTCTCCCACGGTAGTAGAAATGAGCGCCTTTGACCTTGACCTTTTCAGCATCAGTTACTTTCGGTGGCTCAATGATGACAAGCTCACTCTCAATTGCATCACAAGGCACTGTAGCACCCTTCACAACATTGCTGAGCACAACGCTCACAGAGTATTTCCCGATCGGCAACTTGGGCAGTTTATGCGTGATGGCTTCTATGCTTTGTGGGGCAAGCTTTAACTTCTTGGAGTATGTGAACGAATCACGAGTTGCTTTCTTGTCCTTCGGAGTTACATTGAAGCTGACGGAAACGTTTGCCTGTGTATCACCGAAGTTGATCACCCGTGCTCCAAGTAGGACATCCTCACCCGCATACGCTGTGAACTTATCGCAGCCAGCTTCAATGAGCATCGCCCCATTGATGAGCCTATCAAGCGTCTTTAGAAACAAGCTTCTTAAAGCATCATTCTGAAGGAATAGCTTCTCGTTTGCACTACCAAAGCAAAGCCACCACGAAAAAGCATAAGGCAATTCCGCGTTCAACATGAGCCACATAATTGGTGGCTCTGTCAATGGAACACTCCTGAACGGGCGTTCACCAATAAAGCCAACACCCTTATGCCTCGGCGTTGGTATGACCGCATAATCAATCGGTGTTTGCAACTTTATAGCACCTCGAGCTTGCTTCCCAAAGGCTTGAACATCGGCAACGCGTATTTCCCTCAAACCTCTGAGCCGATAAAATTTGTAAGCTGGGCATAGCGCCTCAAGAGCTGGTGGCGAGAAATCAAGTTTAAAGCCCCCAAGCGGATCTCTTGCGGTGCCTAATCCAGCGACGAAAATTGTGTGCTTACCATGTGGCATCGGTCCTTCCATCCCGATGACGAGCGTTCTTGCGTTTTTGACATTAAAGCTATCACCTGCATAGCCTCGCTTCTTAGCTGTTGGGCTATCTGCTCGGTATGTGAAGTCAAGTGGCGAAAGCACAACAAGCTTCCAATCGGTGCTCAATGGCACATGCGTATACCAACGAGAGCCATCAGCTTCACGCCATTCAATGAGCATTGACTTAGTTTGCGGAGCACCTTTCGCCCAAAAGCATGTAAGCGAATGATCTTCACCAAACGGTGAAGCACCAAACGAGCGCAGGAATATGCCCCACCCTCTCAACTCAAGATCAATGCGAAGCGCATCAACTTCTAATCCATCTATTCTGAGTGCAGAGCGCTCAACGCTAATCTTATCAGAGACATCTGCATGACTTGCTGCATGTTGCCACAGCTTAAGTTCATTCTCGCTCAAGCGCTCAAATAGGAAGCGTTGTGGCTTTATCTTTTTTCTTTTCTCCTCAATCTCGCTTGCTGTCATCCATGTGCCATTAACGCGAAAGAGCGCTTCCTCAAACAATGGCACCCCAAACAAAACGATTTTCCCGCCACACCTTAAGAACTCAAGCAAACCTTCCTTCGCTGTTGCTGGCATTCGCCTCCCGTTCGGTAGAACGAGCAATCCGCTATCAAGCTTCCTCCACCAATCGCTGTTTGAGAGTTCGTCGAGCGAAACGTAGTTTACACTTATGTTAAGCTTCTTCAAGCTATCAGCCAACCATTCCGAGAGACGCAAGTTGCCCATTGCGTCATCCCTTACAACTGAGGCTTTACGCAAATTTAACACAGCGCCCTCACCACCTTCAACCTTCTGCATTGTTTCAGCAAATGAAGCCCTCATTCCCTGCACATTAAGCGCCATCCAACCAGAACGAACAATATTGTCAAGCAAATAGCATCTTCGCCAATGTAGCTTACCATCTACGCTTAACACCTGACCATCAATCAACTTCTCGGTCAAAAGGATACGCAATCTGTATCTCTTCCCCCATTCCCACGAGAAAGATGGCTCATGCTCACTAACAACTTTGAGCTTCATTTCAGCCTGTGCTTGCCAAGTGCCATTGCTCATCGCAACGAGCTCAGCATACTTCGTTTTTCCATCTGGTGCTTCAACCAATGCCAAGCGCCAAAAGTTACCTCCATCTTGATAGATGCAAACACCACCTGCAACCCACCCATCGCCGATTCGGCTTATAGGGTTCATTATCGCCTCAACTGTTTGCACCCTGCTATAACGGCTGAATTGAGCAACCGCAAACGCATGTCCACCCATGCTTTCACCAACGAGCTCACCATCGGTTGCTTTCCAAGAGCCACCAATAAAACGCCATCTGTGTTCTGCCTGATGGCATTCGGCACGCATAAACATTAAGCACGCAACAACGATAGCCAAACCAATACTTCCTTGCTTCATCACCATCACCTCACATGATTGAGAAATAACTTCAGGTGTTCTACCAATTGTGAATTTGGCGTCTTTGGATTTTAGCGCATGCGAAGAAGCATTTCCATTGTTCTGCTGGTTATGCTAAAGCTTACGGTGTGCCAAATTTCTCTCCATCGGAGGTGACACAAATGAGCACTCCAAAGATTTCATGCGACTTTGAGGGTGGAAATGTGTGCGCCGTTGACTTGGAACTCTCTGGCGATGTATGGCAGGTGCGCTTTGCTGCAGACCCGCATGGTGGCACTGAAGCACTATGGTTTTACTTCCGTGTGGACGGTGACAAGGATGACCGCTTCAGGCTCATCCTCATAAACGCTGAAACATGTCTTGGTGGGAAGGGCGATTGGAGCAATGCTCACCCAGTCATACGCCACCTGCCATCTAACGAGTGGCAACGCTGTAGTGGTGGAAAAGTGAGTAAGCTACAGGATGAAAGGATTGAGGTGTCGTGGGAAGTGCAAGCTTTAACTGGTTCTTTTGAGTTCGCTTTCTGCTATCCATACACGAGGGAGAATTTGATGGAGACACTAAGGGCATGTGGTGGTTACTGGCATTGCGATGTCATAGGCGTCACATCAAAAGGAAGGGAGCTCCTTCGCTTGAGCAACTCATATGGCGATGAAGGCTCAATCGGAGTTTACATCGTTGCACGCCAACACTCAGGTGAGACACCTGCATCTTGGGTGCTTGATGGGTTACTTCGCTCTGCTGTAGAAGAAGTTTCACCAAATGAATTAACCATCTGGGTTGTGCCATTCGCCAACTTGGACGGTGTCGTTGATGGTGATTATGGCAAAGACCCCTTCCCACACGACTTGAACAGGGCATGGCTTTCACCACTACCTATGCGCCATGAAGTGGCTGTCATTCAGGCTGACATTGAGCGCTTCGCGAAGCGATGTCATCTTGCCATAGCTATTGACATGCACGCACCGGGAGCGCTTGAAACTAATGGAGCTTATTTCCAACTACTGAAGCCAACTCCCTCAGAAGCAAACACTGCAACGCGCTTTGTTGAAGTGATTAGCGAACACCTTCCTAAAGAGATGATGCATGAACAGCCCTTCAGGATAGCACAGTATCCGTCGCGTTGGGATGAGCGAGGGACATTCAGCCGATGGGTGTGGGAAAGGTTTGCGATACCAGCTTTAGTCCTTGAAGTGCCATACAGCAAAAGCAGACATACACTGCTTACGATTGAGCATTACCACACACTCGGCTCAGGGTTTCTTAAAGGGTTGATTGAATGTGCAAAGCGCTTTCGGTGTTAAATGGCAGTCAGCTGATCACAGGCGCTAAAAACCATCAACCTTTAACGCTCCATTGCCTTATAGCTTCGCGCCAATACAGATAAGTTTGGTAACGCTCTTCTGCTATCTCGCCGCGCTTCAATGCTTGTAAGACACCGCAATTAGGTTCCACAGTGTGGGAGCAATCTGAGAACTCGCATTCAAACTGCGTGAACTCACAGTATAGCTTTGAGAGCGCTTCCAACGAGACAAACCGTGGTAAATCAACCCTTTGAAAACCCGGCGTATCGGCAACCCACCCACCTTGAGGGTTTGGTAAGAGGCGCACTTCAGTTGTGGCGTGTTTCCCACGCCCTGTCCTTTCACTTATTTCACCCGTGCGCAACATGGCACCGGGAATGACCTTGTTTAAAAGCGAAGATTTGCCGACGCCTGAAGGTCCAGCGAGCACAACTAAGTTGCCCTTTATAGCCTCGCAAAAACTGTCCAACCCATCACCTCTCTTGACGCTCGTGCACAAAACTGTGTAGCCCAACCCTTCGTAAATCGAAAGCACCTTCCTAACCTGCTGTAATTCGCGCTTGCCAACAAGATCTACTTTGTTGAGAACGATCACCACCGGCATGTTGAAAAACTCAGCCATGCTAATCATGCCATCGAGCACGAGGTTGCTGAAATCGGGTTCCCTCCAACTAACGATAAGTATGAGCTTGTCCACATTCGCAACCGGCGGCTGTGGAAGGAGGTTTTTGCGTTCTTCAACTGAGTCAATTGCAACTTCGTTGTGCGACACGGGAGTAACATTCACCCAATCACCACAATAGATTCGCACATCGCTCTTTCGCAGTTTGCCTCGCGGTATTCCAATGACGAGGCGCTGGCTTTCTGGGAGCCAAACTTCAATCTTTGCTCCAGAGCGTGCTACAACAAGACCTCTCATCACATCACCTCACACATATTTGAAAGCACCCCAATGGCATCCCATGATCCTTCAGAAAGTAAGTTTGCCATCACCTGACACATTTAGCCCCAATTCAAATTCACGAACCAGCATCCCGATTTATTCTCCCCAGCCAATTTAAAGCGATGGCCTTCGTAGCAAGCGTTTATGTAAAAATCGCCTCGACCTCTATCCACCAACGGTTAAAACTAACTTCAGTGACATCGTGAAATCACCGAACCAGTTGCCCAAAGATATTCGGCGTTAGTATCCTTCGTCTCTCCTGCAAGGGCAACTTTGGTTGGTCTAAAACTGTCCTCAAGCGCCTAACGACAAATGTCTACATCGTAAGGTGGCCAAGTAGCATTTCGGAAAAGTGACACAGCTTATGGAAGTTGAAGTGATGGCTTAAGGTCTCAGTCTAACTTTGGCAGTGAATGTTACAGTGGTTTTACCTGACGGTGGCACTTGAAGTGTGAACTCTGCTG
>Ga0197143_1000749_pt1 | contig 31559 bp, 29 predicted proteins | sample GBS70_MetaG_FD_148603 | JGI IMG/M metagenome (GOLD analysis project Ga0197143, IMG submission 148603) | Sediment microbial communities from Great Boiling Springs, Gerlach, Nevada, United States - GBS 70_MetaG | ecosystem: Environmental > Aquatic > Thermal springs > Hot (42-90C) > Sediment... | reverse complement strand
CCCCAGAAGGGAGGGATCAGAGCTGAAATCAGGATACATCCTGTTAGCCTCATCTAAAGGGACACCAACCTTTGTTATACCACCATCCGGGTCCTGTAGATTAAAAACAAATTGGATATCAACTATACCAGGAGCATCAACTCCCCCAGCAATGGGCTGGAAAGGTCCCCCGTTTTGGGACATCTCTAGCTCCATGTTTTCCATATCCACCCTGAAAGTCTTTGACTGAACAACTGTCATCTCGGAAACCTGAGAAGAAATTTCGGGGATAAAAAAGGAGCTCAAAAACTCTTCAAAACTAGAGAAATCCTCTTCTTGAAAATTCTGCTCCTTTATAAGCCCCATATCATTGTTTATGGTAATTTGCCTTAAATCTTTATTAACACTACTTATCTCTAAAATAGCTCCACACTCAGTACAGAGCTCGGGATCGCTTAGACAATTCACACTCCCACTGGGATTGCACATATTAATACGTGACCTAAAACCAATATAGTCTCCGGGTTCAACTATAGGTTCACCTCCAACAACCCACTCATCCGGAAGCCTTAGAATAAGCTGGGGTCCTCCGGATATAACCTCTACCGTTGTAGCAACCGAGGGAAGGTTTCCGTTGTTCTGTCCCCTGGTTATATCCCACGTGTAGAGGGTAATACAGTCTGGAGGAGAAGTTGCTGTTCCCGGAACATCGGTGTTATCGGAACAGGGGGGATTAACCCCGCTTCCACCGTTTACAAACTTAATAGAAAAGGTTTTTCCCTGCCTTGAAACCGCATTTCTTATCTCTGTTGCTATGTAATCAAGCGTTGCCCTTGCGGTCTGGTCAATATCCACAGCCTCTCTGGTAAAGCTAAACTGTCTTTGCTGCTGAATAAATGCTATGGTAAGCCCTGCAATCATAATGGAGAGAATCCCTATAGCCACTAAAAGCTCAAGTACGGTAAATCCCCTGCTTCTCATAGCCCACCTGCAGTTTAGTTTTAAGGTATATGCGGTATAAAAACCTCATTCCATCCCGGAACAAAGTTAGAATAGTCGCTCTGATGAGCGGTAATCTCGTATACCTGACTTGCAAGAGAATCACTTATATCCACACTGAATCCGGTATCCTCAAACTGAGCCTCTGTTTTTACGGCATAGTTTATAGAAACCGTAAGGGTTTTTATCCCGTTAATAGTCTCTTCCTTGGCTTCTGCCCTTTTTACAACGTATAAAAAAGGCCTATTACCTTCTCTCATGCTGGCTGCATCACTGTTACAGTCAGATAGGGTGTTTCTAAACACAACCTTATCCGGGTCACTGTCTTTTAGATCCACAACCGCGCAGGTATTCTCAACAGTTCCATTATCCAGTTCTGAAATCACAAACTCAAGCGGGTTACAGGGACAGGAATCACAAACTGATTCACTAGAAGAATCATTACAGTAGCTAAGGTCGTATGTCTTTCCAGCCTGGGCATCCATGTATACAATTGAGTTATAGAGATGCCTTCTTTTTACCTCCGCCATATCTCTGTCTGCGATAAACTGGATAATGTTTGTAGCAACGGTTCCTTCCTCTGCCCTCTGCTTTTGCCTCAAGGCAAGAAACTCCATTTCAGCCATGGCTAAGAAGCCAAGACCCATTATCAGCACTGCCACAAGCACCTCGGTTATCGTAAACCCTTCCTGCTTCTTTAGACCGTACATATTCAAAAACTTAAGTAGCAATATCTATACCAGTTCAGATACAGAACTAACTTATTGAAATTACTAAGTATTTTCCTGAGCAGAATGGAAATAGGTGCAATTTTTTGCACTCTGAGTGCAAAAAATTGCACCTAAAGAGGGTTTACCTTTCGTATCGTGGAAAGAGAGCTCTTCCCTTCTCTACCTGCCAGCCAGGCCTTGTTAAACCCCATTCCTTTGCGTAAGAGAAGAGCTGAGATTCAAGTGGTTCAGGAGAACCAATTCTTCTCCATATTTCCCTGGAGGATGAGGGAATAAATGGGTAAAGCAAAAGTGCAAGTATCCTTACTGACTCAACAAGGGTCCAGAGAACAAGACTTAACCTTTCCCTGTCTCCCGATTTCTCCAGCAACCATGGGGCAGATTCATCCACGTACTTGTTCATAAAACCTATAAAGTCCCATATTGCATTCAGGGCCCTATGAAAAGCAATCTCCTCCATTGCATCCTCTACCTGCCTAGCAGTTTCCATAGCCTTTTCCCTTACCCTCTGTTCGTAGCCCTCAACAGATAACATGGGCTCTGGAACCCTTCCTCCCATGTACCTCTCTATCATGCCCAGGGAGCGACTTACCAGGTTTCCAAGACCGTTTGCAAGCTCACCGTTTACCCTGCCTATTAGAGCAGTTCTAGAGAAATCTCCATCCAGTCCAAAAGGGACCTCCCTTAGGAGGAAATACCTAAGAACGTCTGCTCCGAACTCATCCACTATATCGTTAGGGTCAACCACATTACCCTTAGATTTGGACATCTTCTCCCCTTCAACCGTCCACCATCCATGAGCAAACACCTTCTTTGGAAGAGGAAGCCCTGCTGACATAAGAAAAGCAGGCCAGTAGATGGCATGAAACCTAAGAATATCCTTACCTACAAGGTGTATGTCGGCAGGCCAAATCTCGCTAAACCTCTCCATATCATCCGGAAAACCAGGAGCTGTAATGTAGTTTGTTAGTGCATCAAACCACACATATATAACGTGTCTTGGGTTATTGGGAACTGGGATTCCCCATGAAAAGGTGGTTCGGCTTATGCTTAGGTCTCTTAACCCTCCCTTTACAAAGCTTATCACCTCGTTTCTCCTAAATGGAGGCTGAATAAAATCGGGATTGCGCTCATAGAACTCAAGGAGTGGCTTTTCGTATTTTGAGAGTCGAAAAAAATAACTTTCTTCCTTTAGTCGCTCTACAGGCCTTCCACAATCAGGACAGAGCCTTGAGCCCCCAAGCTGGGTTTCAGTCCAGAAAGTTTCGTCAAAAACGCAGTACCAGTCCTCATACTCTCCAAGGTATATGTCTCCTTTTTCAAAGACCCTTCTAAATAGCTCCGTTACCGATTTTATGTGCCTCTCCTCTGTTGTCCTTATAAAGTCGTCATTTGAGATATTTAACTTCTTCCAAAGCTCTTTGAATCTAACAACCACACGGTTTGCAAGCTCTATTGGTTCTTCCCCCGATGCCCTTGCGGTTCTTTCAATCTTCTGACCGTGTTCGTCTGTACCGGTAAGAAAGAAGACCCTTTCTCCCTTAAGCCTTTTAAATCTTGCAATAACATCGGCAGCCACGGTAGTATATGCATGCCCGATGTGTGGCACATCGTTTACATAGTATATTGGGGTTGTAACGTAAAACACCTTCTTTTCCATCTAATCACCCGTTGCATCTATAATCTTTACCAACAGATTTTCAAGGACAATCTGTTTATTTGCATTCCCACGAAATATAACATACCAAGCCTCTTCAAGAAAGCTAAGTATCTCCAGTATACCGGATAGACTAAACCTACCTGCTGCTTTTTTGATAACAGGAAGCAAATCCCTGTTTGAAATTTGATCCTCTTTAACCCCGATTTTAACATACATTAAATCCCTTAGCCAAAAAGCTATAAGTTGAAGAAAAAAAGAAACCCTCTCTGTGTTGTCCAAATGCCCCTTGCCAAGGACATGCTCCACAACACGGGAAATACCAGAGATATCCCTTATGGTCCTAAGATTACATATAGCCTCTATAATGTTTTTCCTCTCCGTTAAAAGCCCCCTATCAATACATATAGCTTTTCCCAGACTTCCACCCGAGAGCATTGAAGCTATGTGAGCCTCCTCATTGGAAAGACCTCTTTTAACTAGCTCCTCGCGTATCAGGTTAAACGGTAACGGCTTAAACTCAATCCTTTGGCACCTTGAATGAATTGTTGGAAGCAAAAACTCGGGTCTTGATGTAACAAGGACTATTACAGAATCTACCGGTGGCTCCTCAAGTGTTTTGAGAAAGGCGTTCTGAGCACTAACATTCATTCTTTCTGCTTCATCAATAACGGCAACCTTATACCTTCCCTCAAAAGGCCTTAAAAAGATTCTCTCTTCAATCTCCTCACGAACCTGGTTAACCTTTATATCCCTTACCCCCTCGTATTCTACCAAAAAAACGTCTGGATGTACCCCTTTTTCTATCTTTTTGCACGAGAAACACCCGCATTTCTCATGAATTTCCTCTCCTTTCCTTCTTCCAAGCTCCAGGCAGTTTAGACACTTTGCAAATCCAGTAGCAACCAGCCTTTTACCGATACCCTCCATACCCGAGAACATGTAAGCATGAGACACCCTGCCTTCACAAACAGCCCGCCAAAGTGCTTGCTTTTGAAACTCATGGCCTACTATACCTTCAAAATACCCACCGTAATCCATGAGGTTACCTTATCTGGATAACCTTGTAAGCACTATATCCGTTATCTCTTCCCGTATTTGATCTACCCCGCGTGCTGCATTAATTACCTTTATCCTATCCGGTTCCTTCTGAGCAATAAAGAGATAACCCTGCCTTATTCTCTCGTGAAACTCCAGGGGCTCTTCTTCAAATTTGGTCATAGATTCCCTATTTCTTATCCTTGAAAGGGCAATCTTTACAGGAAGGTTTAAAAGCAGTGTAATATCCGGTTTTAGCCCAAGTGTCGAGGCATTTGCTACCTTTTTAACAAGCTCTATGTCCAACCCTCTCCCATATCCCTGATACACAACCGTTGAATCTGCAAACCTATCACATATAACTATGTCTCCCGCCTTTAACCTCGGCTTTAGAAGCTCCTTTACATGTTGAGCCCTATCAGCACAAAAGAGGCAGAGTTCTGCCACCGGGTCAAGCTCAAGGTTCCGTTCCTCAAGAAGCATTCTGCGGATAAGACGTCCAAGAATTCCCCATCCTGGCTCCCTTGTAAACGTCACCCGATAACCCTTATTAACCAAAAAATCTCTAAGAAGCTGTGCCTGAGTAGTTTTACCGCTTCCCTCAATCCCCTCAAATGTAATAAACACCTTGATTTTTCCTCGATTTGTTTTACATAAATCCTACCACAATATGTTGAGTAATTAAATTCACGCTCACTTAAACCCCAGGCTTCTTTTAAGTGCTTCTAGCTCATCGGAAGTTAGATCCCTCCATCTCCCTCTTGGCAGGTTTCCAAGTCTAATGGGTCCTATAGCAACCCTCTTTAATCTTAAAACCGGGTAACCCATGCTTTTAAAAAACCTCTTTACAAGGTGCTTTCTACCTTCGTGAAAAGCTACCTCTAAAACGGTGTTATCGCTTTTTCTACTCAGTATTTTTATCCAATCTGGCCGGGCAAAGCCATCTTCAAGTTTAATCCCTAAAGCCCCTTTTTCGATAGCATCTTTGCCCAAATCTCCCTTAACAATCACCAAATAAACCTTTGGAAGCTTGTATCTTGGATGAAGTATCCTGTTTGCAATCTCCCCATCGTTTGTAAGTATCAAAAGCCCCTCAGCGTCATAATCAAGTCTTCCTACCGGATAAACCCTCTCCGGTATATCTCTTATAAGCTCTCTTATGCTTCTCTTCCTCTCTTTCTCACCTCTCAAAGAGGTTAGGTAAAGACGGGGCTTGTTTAGAATCACGTATCTCTTCTTCTGTGGCTTTAATACCCTTTTTCCAATTAAAACCCTATCCCTATCCGTATCTACTCTGTATCCCGGCTCTCTAACGATTATCCCATTTACCTTTACCCTACCATCTTCTATAAGCTTATCGGCCTTTCTCCGTGATGAAACCCCGCATATAGATAGGTACCTGTTCAACCTGATGATCATAACGTAATATGATAATATGATAAAGTTAAACTCCTAAATTACAAAACCTCCTCCACTCTTAGCCGGCTTTTAAAAGCCTAAGTATCTAAACCTTCCCAACCATCCTATCGGTAACCAACCCCTATGTAAACTAAAGTAGGTCGTTTTCCATAAAGCTAAAATAACCACTTTTACCCACTATTATGTGGTCCAAGACCCTTATCTCCAGGGTTTTAAGAGCATCCCTTACGTAACGGGTAAGTTCTTTATCCTCTTCAGATGGTTCAGTGTGTCCACTTGGATGATTATGAACCAGTATAAGGCTTGCAGCGTGATTTAGAAGAGCTGACTCCGCAATACGACGCGGGTACACAACCACATGATCCACTGTTCCCTCACTTAGCACCTCATAGTTTATAACCTCATTTTTTACGTTTAGGTAAATAACCATAAAAGCTTCATGATAGAGACCGGAAAGCTTTAACCTTGCAAAATTAACCACAAGTTGGGGTGAGGAAAGAACATCCCTGTGCTTTACCCTGCCTAAAAAGTAGGAACTACAAAGCTCCCTTACCAAGCAGATAAGGGTTGAAGAAGTAGAGCCTATTCCAACCTGCTCCTCCAGTTCCCTTGGTTGTGCATCCAAAACCCCAGTTATGCTTCCAAAACGATTTAGAAGCTCCTTTGCAAGGGGTTTTACATCCTTTCTGGGAATAGCATAGGTTAAGAGAAGCTCCAAAAGCTCGTACTCTTCAAGACCGCTTCCGTTTGTTCTCCTAAAGCGTTCCCTTAGCCTTTTTCTATGTGCTATATAGTGGGGTTTTTCGGGTGCCATTGGAATTTCCCTTTAAAGCCATAAGGATTTGCTAAATTTTACTCCCCATAAGCTATGCTTTTCAATTAACCTTACTCACTTATGGTAAAATAATTAAAAATCTTCCAATGAGTAAACTCTTTGTATATCCACAAGAAGATACAATCGCTGCCCTTGCAACTCCTCCAGGAGAAGGTGGGATTGCAGTAATAAGGGTCAGCGGAAAACATGCCCTAGAGGCTCTAAGCCGGGTATTTAAAAGGGCTACCCCAGGAAGCGTTTTTGAGATGAAGACCCACAGACTTTACCGAGGTCACGTACTTGACCCTGAAAGCAAAGCAACAATAGACAGCGTACTCTGTGTTGTAATGCGGTCTCCAAATTCATATACAGGAGAGGATGTGGTGGAGATACACTGCCATGGTGGATATCTGGTTCCAAAAATGATCCTAGATGTCCTGTTTAAAAACGGAGTAAGACCCGCTCAACCCGGTGAATTCACCCTAAGGGCTTTTCTAAATGGCAAGATGGATCTTGCCCAAGCTGAGGCTGTGGCAGATGTTGTACATGCACAAACAGAAAGGAGCTTAAGGCAAGCAGAACTACAACTAGAGGGTATGCTCTCAAAGAAAATCGAAGGCTTTAAAGAAAGCATACTGGATACCCTTGCAGAGATAGAAGCACAGGTAGATTTTCCTGAGGAAGATATAGACCCTATTTTAAAGGATGAAATAACCAGAAGGATTAAAAAAACCCTGGAAGAATTGCAAAAGCTACTCTCCACATATGAAGAAGGAAGAATAATAAAATACGGGGTGTATACTGCGATACTGGGGAAACCAAACGTTGGTAAATCAAGCCTGTTAAACCTTCTCGTTATGAAAGAAAGAGCTATTGTAAGCCCATACCCGGGAACAACAAGAGACTTTATTGAGGAAACAGTGGAAATAAAAGGTATACCCCTAAGGTTAATAGATACGGCTGGACTGAGAGCTACCGCCGATGATATAGAAAAGGTAGGAGTAGAGCTGGCAAAAAAGAAGGCCCAAGAAGCAGAGCTTATAATCGCGGTAATAGATGGAAGCACAAAACTGGATGAAAACGACCTTGAGGTTCTGGGTAAGATCCAGGGGAAAAAGTCTATAATAGTGCTAAACAAACTTGACCTACCACAGGAGGTCTCGGAGAAAGAGTTATACAAGCTTGCTCCCAAAAGCAGAATTGTAAAAACCTCAGCAAAGCTTGGACTGGGTATTGAAGAGTTAAAGGATACTATACTTGAAGTCCTTACAGGTAGAGAAACCCATCCCAGGGAGGATGAGGTTATCATAACCGAGCTTAGACATAAAGTGGCAATCCAGAAAACAAAGGAGAGCCTACTTTCCTTCCTGGAATCACTAGAGAGAGGAGAGTCGCCCGAGTTTCTGGCAGTTGACCTACGTAGTGCTCTTGATTCCCTTGGTGAGATAACAGGAGAGACTTCAACAGAAGATATACTTGGGAGGATATTTAGCAGGTTCTGTATAGGCAAGTAAGATGTTTCACGTGAAACATCCACAGGCTGTGGATAAACTTTTCCACAATTGTGGATAACCTGAGTGAAATAAAAATAAATATTTTTAGGAAGTTAGAAGCAACCCTATGCCGGGATAGATAAATTATCCACATTTAATCCACAAGTTTTTGTTTAACGTCCAAAAGTTCTAAAGCCAGTTTAGTTTTTTAATAACCGCACCACGAACCGCTTCAAACCTAGAAGAGTCTGATGATAGAAATATATTGCCTATCTGAGCAACAGGAACAACACCAAAAAGAGAGTTTGTTAAAAATGCCCCATCAGATGAGAGTAAAGCATCCAGATCAAATCTGCCCTCTTCTACCTTTATCCCCAGCTCACTTGCACTCTCTATTGTAATACCACGTGTAATCCCCGGTAAAAGCCCACATGAAGGCTCAGGGGTAAAAAGTACACCTTCTTTTAACCAAAATATATTACTTGCACTCCCTTCGGTAACCTCCCCTTTTTCATTTAGGAAAACCGTCTCATCAAACCCAGAAGAAAGGGCACTTCTTCTAGCTAGTACGTTTTCTAAATAGCTAATAGATTTAATCCCTAAAACTGGAGAAGTGGATGCACGATAAAATGGGGAAACGCATACCCTAACCTGCGTTTTACAAGGTTCAGGGTACTGCCTAACCGTAACGAGTACAGATCCACTTTGAGGAAGCTCATAGAAAATAGGACTCCCACAAGAAAGCAAACACACCTTTACATAGGCATCAGAAATACCTGAGGTAGAAATAGCCTCCTTTACACAGGCCAAAAGATAGTCTTCCCCAGGAAAGGGAATCTGAAGCATGGCTGCTCCTTTTTTTAACCTCTCGACGTGTCTTTTCCAGAAAACCGGAGGAGAAAACCTCCATCTAAATGTTTCAAAAACACCTTCGCCATAGAAAAGAGACCTTAGAGGCAATTCCTCCTTAAGTGGAGCCATATTTAAATACATAAACTGCTTCATGTTGTCTTTAACGGTTTTAATGGTTTACTATATAATCCCTAAAGCGATTTTTATAAACCTTGCCTTTAAAACCGTTTCCTCGTACTCTTTCACCGGATCAGAGTCCCAAACTATACCGCTTCCCGTCCAGAAGATACCCTCTTTACCCTTAAGAACAAGAATCCTTATGCCAACGCTTAGAACAAAATCACCATTGGGAAAGAATATACCCAAAACCCCACAGTATGGCCCCCTTAAATGGGGTTCTAGCTCATCTATTATTTCCAAGGCTCTCCTTTTTGGAGCACCGGTAACAGAACCCGGAGGGAATGTCTTTATTATTATGTCACCAATAGACACCTCATTCTCAAGTTCACCCTCTACTTCCGAAACCATCTGGTGAAGTGTAGAATAGGATTCTACATAGAAAAGCTTATTTACTCTTACAGTTCCGTACCTGCATATCTTGGAAAGGTCGTTTCTCATAAGATCAACAATCATTAGGTTTTCTGCTCTTTCCTTTTCGTTGTTTATGAGTTCTGCTCTAAGAAGGTCGTCTGATTTCTCCGTATCCCCTCTTCTTATTGTTCCCTTTATCGGTTTTGTAACGATCTTATTCCCCCTTTTTCTTAAAAACAGCTCCATAGAACCGCTTATAAGCTTAAAGTCTCCAAAGTCTATGTAGCATCCAAAGGGAACAGGTTGCACCCTGTATATGGAAAAGAAACAGGATACAGGGTCCTTATCAACGTAGAGGCTAAACCTGCGTGAGAGATTTACCTGATATATGTCACCCCTTGCTATGTATTCTCTTGCATGTCTCACCATACCTAGGTACATATCCTTTGAAACACTGGATAAAAACCCGATATCTGTCCTAAGTTCCTTACCTTGAAATTCGTTCTCCTGGTTTGAAAACCCATCCAGATTCTCAATCCTTCCTCTAGATACCTTACTTTCTTCAAAAAACAAAAAATAAAACTCAGGGAAAAAAGTTCTTTCCTTTTTTACATTTATGGTGATTCCATCTTCAGTAAAGCGCAAAAACTCATAGCCTATATACCCTACCGCAAAATACCCCCTGCAAAGATAGTAATCAAGCAGGTAAAGGGGATTACAAAAACAGGTTTCTTTCCTATCGAAATGGTCAATTACCGTTCTTTCACCAACAGAGAAAACAGAAAAAGCTGCAGCCTTAAAGAGAAAAAAGGAGCTGGCTTTATCAAAACACCATCCGCCACCAGAATCTAGAAATAAAGCAGAATACGGAGGAAAGATAGAACTCCTACTCACAGGGTTTATGTGAAAGAAAATTCTGCACTCACCTTTTTGTTTAAGTCTCGGTATACTCTGGTCCGCTTCCCCCCTCAGGCGGAGTTAAACGACCGCCCTTGGCTGTAATAGCACCACACTGGACACAGTTTGTAGGGTTAATTTCAAGGTGCCTGTGGCCATCCTTCTCAACCCACTCATAAACCTGAGCAGGGCACATATTAACCCAGGTTGTACCTATGATTTCTGGCACATCAGTACGCAAGCGAATATGGTTTGGCTGGTTATCACGACTGCGATTACCGCTTGCATAAACACTTGTAAGTTTGTCAAATATATACTTGTTATCGGGTTTCGAGTAAGTTCTGTTTCCCATAAACATCTCGTGTTCGCTATCTGGTTCAGTAGTAAACCTCCATCCAGGAAAGTATCCATTAGTTACAGTCATCACTCCAGCAAGTAGGCTTCCTACCCAGAATCCATACTTAAAGGCCTGTCGCATATTTCTTACCTTGTAGAGGTCCCTCCAGATGAAGCTGTTCCTTACCGCTTTGTCATAAACACCTAAAGCCCCTTGCTCAGCGGGGTCTTTTCCAGATTTTAGAAGCTCAAAAATGGATTCCGCCGCAAGGATACCAGACCACATGGCATAGTGAATACCTTTTAAAGCAGGCACGTTTACAAAACCTGCACTGTCTCCTACAATCACAGCTCCGGGAACGCTTAGCTTCTCCGGAAGGGAGTAAAAACCTCCCTCAGGTATGGTTTTTGCACCCCACCCCTGGTCAACCCTCCTTCCACCTTCAAGGATCTTACGAAACAGTGGATGAGTTTTCACCTCCTGAAGCAAATCGTGCACAGATAGAGAAGCATCCCTGTAATCCAGACCAACAACTATACCAAGGGATACCTTGTTTTCACCCATTGGATAGGCAAAAGTACCACCAAATTCCCTGTATTTTTTTCCTAACCTAAGAGGCCACCCCATCGTGTGTATAACCCGGTCAAGTGGATTTGGCACCTCCCAGATCTCCTTAACGCCAAGGGCATATATCTGTGGATTTGTTCTCTTTATCTTAAAGTGCTCAAGCAAGGCCTGGGTAAGGTGTCCCTGTGTTCCCTCACCAAGAACGGTAACCTTTGCGATTATATCTGATCCCGGTTGATAGCTTCCAAGAGGCTTTCCATCACGGTCAAGCCCTTTATCACCCGTACGGACACCCTTGACAACCCCATCTTCCACAATAAGCTTGGCACCTGCTGTCTCGCTTAAAATAAAGACCCCAAGCTCCTCAGCCTTTTCTGCAAGCCATGCACCCATTTTGCTTATGGAAGCTACATAGTTACCATGATTTCTCATTGTTGGTGGAATCACAGGAAAGGGAAAGGCTTTGGTTGCCGTTAAAAAGTAAACTGATTCCTTTGTTACCGGATCAAAAAACGGAAACTCAAATTTGGGAAGCTGTGGGAAGAGTTTCCTAAAAGCTATGGGGTTAACCACCGCCCCGGATACAAGATGGGCTCCAGGGTATTTTCCCTTTTCTATAACGGCAATTGGAATCTCCCCCAAAGATTCCTTTAACTCAGGCTCGTTTTCAAGAAGCTGTGCCAAGCGAATTGCACCGGCAAGGCTTGCTGGACCTGCCCCGACAAAAAGAATACCAACCTCAATCCTGTCCTCAGGGCTATCCGTTATACCTGTAATGAATTCGCCTTCAGATACAGGTGGCTTAAAGTGAGCTGGAATATTTTTCATGATTACCTCATAACAGATTTGATTTTTTGTAGGTAAAGTCAATATTATAATAACAAACTGAAAGAGTCAAGAAATCCTAGTAGTATGCTACGAACAAAGAGCTATATGAAGGCTCAAGCTTCCTTAAAAGCCTGCCATACTCCATTGCCTCTTCCTTGGTTTTAAACCTCCCTATCCTTACCCTATACCATACCCCCTCAAGCTCCAGGCCGGTTTTTTTAATGAACGCGGGATATCCCTTAGCTCTAAGCTCCTCAACCACATCCTCTGCAAGAGCCCTTTCCCTAAACGAAGCAACCTGAACCGTAAACCCTGGAATTAAATCCAAGCTTTCCCCTGCATTGTAAACACCGTGTGATAGCTCAGCGTTAACCCCAAGCTTGCCAACATCATCCCCATCAATCGAAGAAACGATATGCATTTCATCTTTATTGGTCCTTTTTTTTAGATAACCGTAGTGGGTAAGAACCTTCTCAACGTACTCAATCGTTTCAGCATATGGGGGGATTGCATAACCGTATCTTATAACGGCACCCTTTCCGGCATTATACCCTGCAAGGGCAAGGTGGAGGTTTCCGTTAAACGTATCCATCAATCCCTTCAAATACCTAACGCCACCACGTATGTTATCTAAAGGATCAAAGGGTTTAGATACCCCCTGTTCTCTGGCTGTCTCAGGCATAAGCTGCATAATCCCAATTGCCCCCTTTGGAGAAACTGCGTTTGGATTAAAATCAGACTCAACTTTTATAATTGCCTTTACAAGATCAGGATCCAAACCGTATCTGCTGGCTATATTTACGATATGGCTATCAAATTCGTTTGAATACCTGAAACGGCCCAAAGAATACTTAGAAAGCTTCCTAGAGATCTCTTCAGATAGCACTATACGCTTAAAACCCTTTCTGACGGGAGGGATATTTGTGTATAAAAAAACCCCATTTTCCATTTTTTTGTAGTAGTAAGTAGCTCCAAAAGCCAAAGAAGAGTCCAAACACAGTAAAAACACAAAGGCCAAATAATGGAGAGAAAAACCCTTAAGGTTTTTTAACTCCATCCCTCTTTACCATCCTCCTTTAGCTAGCAGTTTAAAATCTCTGCTAAGCAAATACAGATTACCAAGCGAGGTTCTTTGCCAAGTTTATACCCCATGATTTTTTTTGTCAACAACTACGAAGGGTTATACTTACTCAGGGGTGTTCCCCTCATTCTTGCTTTCCGAAAGAAACCTATCTATATGAGTTTTAAATACCTGGAAAGGTTGAGATCCTCTTACATAGATGGCAGTTATTTCATTACCGTTCTCCGTTCTCCCTATAAAGAAGCTTGGAGTTCCCCTTATACCGTACCTACGTCCATCCTCTATATCCTTGTTTATCTCATGCTCGTATTTCTTCTCTCTTATACACCTATCAAGTTTTTCGGTATCCATTCCCAAGCTTAAAGCGTATTCCTTAATGCTTTCAACGTCATCCAGCTTATCGGGGTTCTTAAACAAAAAATCATTAAAATCCCAATATCTACCCTGCTCTCCAGCACAATTTGCAGCAAGGGCAGCAGGAAATGCCCGTTTGTGAAAGGAAAGAGGAAAGTCCCTAAATACGTATCTTACCTTACCCTTGCTTATGTACTCTTTTTCAATCAAAGGTAGTGTCTGCTCATGAAACCTTCGACAAAAAGGGCATTCGTAGTCGCTAAACTCAATAACGGTTACAGGGGCATACATATCCCCCTTTACAGGGTCATCATCCACACTAACCCTGAATTCTCCAGTATTTGCTTTCCTTTCAGATAACGAGCTCTTTATACCCTTTAACTCACCTGAAACCCTGGACAATTCCTTACCCTGTAATCTTAACTCACCCCTTAGTTTGGATAGCTCAAAAAACACCCAGGCATTTAATCCAAGAACCAGCGCAATAAGTACAAACAAAGAGGACATATAAAGACCTTTCATAAGGTAAACCTTAACCTATAATCAACTTCTGTCAAGAAACACAGATACCAGAACTTGAAATCCCAGAAAAACAAAATAGAATCTCTGTATTGACCATACGTATGAACGAAAAAGGTATTTCTTTAAAAGAGCTATATGTGCTTGGGAAAAGTAGAATGAAACAGCAGGGAATTGAAAATCCAGAACTTGAGACATCCCTATTAATATCAAAAGCCCTTGGGATAAAAACCCTAGATATCTACATTCATCCTGAAAAGAAGGTAGATCCGGATAAAGTAGCAGAGCTTATGGAACTTATAGATAGAAGAGCAATAAGGAAAGAGCCTATTGCATATATACTTGAGGAGAAAGAATTCTACTCCAGGGTATTTAACGTAACCCCTGACGTTCTTATCCCAAGGCCTGAAACGGAGGTTCTGGTTGAAGAGACCCTAAGAACAATAAAGAACATACACTCACCAGTCATCGTAGATGTAGGAACCGGAAGTGGATGCATAGGAATCACGATATGTTGTGAACGTAAGGACTCCGTTGTATTTGCCACAGATATATCAATGGAGGCACTGGTTGTAGCTCGTAGAAATGCAGAAAAGCACGGTGTTTTGGATAAAGTAACGTTTGTTCTTGGAGATCTTCTAACACCGTTTAAAGAAGGTGTTTTTGACGTTGTGGTTTCAAATCCGCCTTATGTATCAGAAAATGAGCTCCCAAAACTCGAGCCAGAGATCAGGTATTTCGAACCCTGCACCTCACTTATAGGGGGAAAGAAGGGAACCGAGTGTATAGAGAAAATCATAAACCAATCAAAAAGGGTTTTGAAAAACGGTGGATGGTGTATTATTGAGATTGGGTATGGACAGGCCAAAACGGTTACAGAGGTGTTTAAAACCGCAGGATTTAAAGACGTCTCGACGGTAAGAGACTACTCGGGAGTGGAGAGGGTAATAAAAGGAAGATGGATAAGATAATAATCGAAGGTGGTTATAGGCTGGAAGGCGAGGTTACAATAAGTGGGGCAAAGAACGCCGTGCTTCCACTTATGGCTGCCTGTATCCTTACAGAAGGGAAAAACACCTTTACCAACGTTCCAGACCTAGCCGATGTACGAACCATGTCAAAGCTCCTTAGGATACTGGGAGCGGAGGTAGAATTTGAAGATGGGGTTCTTTACGTTGATACCTCAAAACTCAGCAACTGGATTGCTCCATATGAGCTTGTAAAAACAATGCGTGCATCGGTGCTTGTTCTGGGACCCCTTACAGCAAGGTTTGGACGCTCAAGGGTTTCGCTTCCGGGAGGGTGTGCAATTGGGGAAAGGCCGATTGACCAGCATCTTAAGGGCCTTGGCTTACTTGGAGCAAAGATACATATAGAAGAAGGTTATATAGAGACATTCGCTTCCAGACTACGAGGTAACATAATCCCTTTTGACATATCAACCGTCACAGGTACCGAGAACATAATGTTAGCAGCGGTGCTTGCTGAAGGTGATACAATGATACTAAATGCTGCCTGTGAACCGGAGGTTGTAGAGCTTGCAATGGTTTTAAACAAAATGGGGGCAAGAATAAAGGGTGCAGGAACGGATATAATTACAATAAAAGGGGTGGATAGGCTTTACCCGATAGATGGATATGAGATTATGCCAGATAGAATAGAAACAGGAACCTTTATGGTTGCCTCAGCCCTTACAAAAGGAGATATTCTAATCAAGAGGTGCAGGTTTGAAAATGTAGGGGCAGTCGTTGGGAAACTACTCGAAGCAGGAGTAGATATATCACTTGTAGACGGTGGTATAAGGGTAAAAGGTAGCGATAGGGTAAAGAGTATCGATATCACCACCCTTCCCTATCCAGGTTTTCCCACTGATATGCAAGCACAGATGATGACCCTTATGAGCATTGCAGATGGGCTAAGTGTTATTACCGAAACGATATTCCCCCAGAGGTTTATGCATGCAGGAGAGTTAAGAAGAATGGGTGCAGAGATAAAACTTGTGGGAAGCAGTGCAGTGGTAAAGGGTGTGCCCTACCTAAGCGGTGCCCCCGTTATGGCAAGTGACCTCAGGGCAAGTGCATCGCTTGTTTTAGCGGGGCTTGCAGCTCGAGGCAAAACCCAGATATCCAGGGTCTATCACCTGGATCGAGGCTACGAAAAACTTGATAAGAAACTGGAGAGCTTGGGAGCAAGGATCTGGAGAGAATCAGAGTGATTACAATTGCACTATCACGTGGAAGGCTTCTAAAGGAAACGCTAGAGCTATTAAAAAGAGCAGGGTTTTCTGCCGCTGGAATTTCAAATGGTTCCAGAAAGCTTATCTTTGAGTATCCAAAAGAGGGAATAAAGGTTTTAATTGTTCGTCCAAGCGATGTTCCTTCCTACGTGGAATACGGAGCATCAGATTGCGGGATAGTGGGAAGAGACACCCTTCTTGAGGAAAAATATGACCTCTACGAACCCCTAGACCTAAAGATTGGTAGGTGCAAGCTTGTGGTTGCAGCACCAAGTGGGTTCAGTTTTACACCAGAGAGAATTATAAAGGTAGCGACTAAATACCCAAAGATCGCACATAACTACTTCACGCAGAGGGGAATAAACGTAGAGATCGTCAAACTCTATGGCTCGGTTGAACTTGCACCCATAGTTGGGCTTTCAGATGTGGTGGTAGACCTTATGTCAACTGGAGAAACGCTTAGAAAAAACAACCTTGTTGTTTTAGAAACCATTGCAGAGATTACCGCAAAGCTCATAGTAAATAGGGTTAGCATGAAGGTAAAATCCCACGAGATAAAGGAATTTATAAGAAAGCTAAAAGAGGTTCGTGAATTATAGATGATAAACGAGGTGTTTTTCCTCTAGATAATCGAATGAAACCTCTTAATGCCAACCCTACTCTAACGGTCACAATTTAAATGGAGTTATATATTAAAAACGTAGATCCCCAAACGATTCAAAGGGAACTTATAGAAATCTATAAAAGGGCCTACAAGGGATGGGAGGAGTATGCATACAGGATGGACAGAAGCATAAGAGACTACATAAAGTGGCTCAGAAAAAGAGCCCCAGAGGGCTTTCTCGTTGCATTTGTTGATGGAAATCCTGTAGGCTTTATAGCGGTTGACTACAACTGGATAGACTACTCCGGTGAACCAATAGGTGAGATCCACGAGCTGGTAGTAGACCCGGAGTTTCAAAACAGAGGCATAGGGAAGAGACTGCTTCTTGCAGGACTGGATGTCCTTCAAAGAAAAGGGCACAAAAAATTCAAGTTATGGGTGGGTAAAAAAAACACAAAAGCACAATCACTCTACAGGGGATTTGGATTTCGTGAGGAAGAACACAGAAATAACTGGATACGAATGGTAAAAGAGGTAAAAAACCTTAAATAAACTCACAGGCTTCTTCTATGACAACACGAAGCACCCTAGCTGCAGCTTCAACCTCATCTAGATCCACATACTCCCACGGTGTATGGGCTACAGAGAGTTTTCCGGGCCCAAATACCACACTTGGAATACCACTTAGAACCAGATAACCAGCATCTGTCCAGCTTTTTATTCCCCCAATCCTTGGCTCTTTACCCAGAGCCCGGTAATATGCCTGCTTTAAAAGCTTAACAACAGGTTCATCTTCTTTAAGCTCAAAAGGTGGCTCAACATCCACAAACTCAGCCTTTACATCTTCACGTCTAAAAAGCTCCACTAGCTCCCTTTTTGCCGCCTCCACATCTTGGCCCGGGAGAATACGGAAATCAACAAACAGCTCACATCTTTCAGGAACAAGAAGTATATCCCCCCCACCCTTTATCTCCATCACGTTAAAACCACCTTTTCCGATTAAGGGGTGATACCCATTTCTCACAAAGCTTAGATTCTCAAAAGCCTTTATAAGAGAAACCGCCTTAAGTATGGGGTTTTGACCCGTTTCAAACTCCCCTCCGTGAGCTGGTGTTCCCAATATCTCTATCTTAACCTCAATAGATCCTACTTCAGCCGGACAGATGGTAAGGCCTGTTGGTTCAAGAACCACAGCTCCCCTTGCCCTTATCGCCTGAGGAAGAACCCTTGAGCCAAGTCCATCCCTTTCCTCATCCACTGTAAATGCAACCGCACAGTTACCAAGCTCTATGCCATCCTCAATAGCCATCTCCAGGGCAATAAGGATAGCAGCAATCCCAGCCTTCGTATCAACGCTTCCCCTACCATAAAGACGGCTTCCCTCCAGGCGTGGAGAGTACTGATCCGGGTGACCAAAAGCCGGAACAGTATCTACGTGTGCGGAAAAAAGCACCTTCGGATCAGGGCAATCACTCCATATAAGGTTAAACCTGTCATCAACAACTATCTGCCTAAAAGGGGTTAATCCCAGCCTCCTAAGACGCTCTTCAAGGTAGATTAGGATCTCCTGTTCATAACCACTTTCACTTCTTATAGATACAAGTCTAGAAAGCTCCTCACCCACATTTGTTACCACATCTTCCCCCCTATTTCTCTTGTTGTGAAAATAGGAAACCTACAGGAAATTATAAACAAAGTCAATATATAGAATAAAAAGTTGTGCTATCCTTTTCCCTATAAATTCAAAATAGAGGAGAAGGCGCAAATGAAGAACCTCTATACAGTTTTTCTCTGTATTTTAGCCCTTATAACCAATACCACTCAGGCCCAACAGATCCAAAACGCAACACAAAAAAGCACACTTAAGGTTACGGGAAAGGGAGAGGTAAAGGTAAAGCCAGATGTAGCTTATCTAAGGCTTTCTGTAGAGACAACTTCCCCCAGAGCCTCAGAAGCAGTTTATCAAAACGCAGAGAAGATGGAAAAAGTAATTGACAAACTGGGCTCCCTAATCGGAAAAGAAGATGAGATCTCAACCACAGGATACAACCTATCCCCTGTATACCAGTACGATGAAAAAACCAGGAGATCCGTTCTAACAGGATATAGGGTTCTAAACCAAGTAGAGATTGAAACCAGCAGACTGAATGACATTGGGAAGCTTATTGACTCTGCAATCCAATCAGGAGTAAACAGGGTAGAGAGCGTAAGGTTTGATACGCGTAAAAAAAGCGATTACAAGAAGCAAGCCCTTGTTAAAGCTGTAAATGAGGCAAGGGAGATAGCCGAAATAGTTGCCAGTGCAAGCGGGGTAAAGATAGTAAAGGTTCTAAGAATTTCCCCTTCCTATGAATCCCCGATTCCCGTATACAAGGAGATTACTCCTGCAAGAGGTATTCCTTCCGAGATAACAACCCCAATAGAGCCTGGTGAGGTTACCATACAGGCAAGTGTCAGCATATTGTTCGAGATAGATTAAAAAATATGAAAAGAAGAGTTTACATAACCTTTTTCCTCATGCTCTTTCTACATACTACCTTCGTAAAAGCAGAGGATAGCAAAGTATCTAATGAAAGCCTCTCAAGCTATTTTCTTAGAACCCTGCCCAAGAACCTTATAACTGAAACGAAAAGGAGCTTTTGGGGATGGAATCTTGTCGTTATTCTAGCAGGAGCAGGAACCGCTATAGTCCTTTCCCAAACGGATATCGACAAAAGGATTCAAGATGCACTTGGCAACCCAAAAAGCGCCCTTGCTGAAATAGGATACATAGGAGGACATGGGATCACTGTATCCGGAATAGCAGCCTTAACCTACACACTTGGAAGGTTGACCAGTAATGAGAGAACTATAACAACGGGTAAAGCGCTGATTGAAGCACAAATCCTGACGTTTGGTGTAACAAGCATAACAAAGTTATCCACTGGAAGAAAAAGACCAAGTGGTGATAAAAACCGCTTTTCTTCCTCTTTTCCATCTGGCCACGCATCGGCAAGCTTTGCCCTTGCTTCTGTAATTGACGTTATGTACGGTCATAAAATCGGTATTCCACTTTATGCATTTGCAGGGTTTATCGGGTTTTCACGCATTGTTGACAACGAACATTTCCTCTCAGATATGCTCTTTGGGGCTGTACTTGGAACAGTTATCGGAAGAACGGTGGCAGGGGTTTACAAAAAAGAACAGAACACCAATACCTCTTTGCTTCCCTACACCACCGGAGACAGTATAGGTTTATCCTTCTCTTTCATGTGGTAGTAAAATTCCGTAACCGGTTAAAACTCAAATGAAACCTCTATCAAGTGTTCTATACTGAATAGCCTCCGATATGTGGTGAGATAAAACCTTTTCTGCTCCCTCAAGGTCTGCAATTGTTCTTGCAACCTTTAGAATTCTATCATAAGCCCTGGCACTTAGACCAAGTCTTTCTATGGCAACCTCAAGGAGCCTTCGTCCTGCTTCATCCGGTTTTGAGTACTTCCTAACAAGCCTTGTATTCATCTGGGCATTAGAGTAGATACCTGTACCAGAGAACCTACTTTTTTGAATGCTACGAGCAAGGTTTACACGTTCTCTAATATTAAAAGAGCTCTCACCTCCAGCTTCATCCGTAAGCTCTTTGTATCTTACAGGAGAAACCTCTATATGTATATCAATTCTATCAAGAAGAGGACCTGATACCCTTGCCCTGTATCTTTGAATCTGAATTGGAGAACAAAGGCACTCCCTCTTAGGATCACCCAGGTAGCCACACGGGCATGGATTCATAGCAGCAACCAGCATGAATCTTGCAGGATACGTAACAGATGTTGTTGCTCTTGAAATGGTTACCTTACCATCTTCAAGTGGTTGGCGCATTACCTCAAGAACATTTCTTCTAAACTCGGGAAGCTCATCGAGAAACAGCACCCCATTGTGGGCAAGGCTTACCTCACCCGGCCTAGGTATAGCTCCTCCACCTATAAGGCCAGCATCACTTATCGTGTGGTGAGGTGACCTAAAAGGTCTTGTAACAACAAGGGAAGAGTGATCCGGCAAGAGACCGGCAACCGAGTATATCTTTGTTGTCTCCAGGGCTTCTTCAAAGCTCATATCAGGAAGAATAGTTGGAAGTCTTCTGGCAAGCATGGTCTTTCCAGTTCCCGGCGAGCCTATCATGATGACGTTATGCCCCCCTGCTGCTGCAACCTCCAGAGCACGTTTTACGTGCTCCTGACCCTTTACCTCTTGAAAATCAACAGGGTAACGGCGGCTCTGATTGAAGATCCCATCTACATTCACAAATACAGGTAAAAGCTCTCTAAGCCCTGAAAAGAACTCAACTACTTCTGAGAGGGTCTCAACCGGTAAAACCTCAACACCATCAACCACCGCAGCCTCTTGTGCATTTTCCCTAGGGAGTACTATCCCTCTGAGCCCTGAGTCTCTGGCACATATGGTTGAGACAAGTGCACCTTTTACAGGTTTTACCCTGCCATCCAGAGAAAGCTCTCCAATTACCATATACTCGTTTAGTTTATCGTTTTTGACAATACCAGTTGCAGCCAAAATGCCTATAGCAATTGGAACATCAAAAGCAGAACCCTCTTTATTAACTATTTCCACTATATAGCTATCCAGGATGGTTTTATACCTCAATCTTTAATGAAGTATACATCAGAAAGAAAATCAAGTTTAATATAAATATGAAAAAAATTCTATTGTTTTACCTCTACTGCTAATTCTTACTGTTCTCAATCATGCCATACCGTTTTCCCTATCTCACCTTCTTGAAAATAACAAGATATTGACACTTCCACGGCTAAAGCAGGTGGGATTCCTCCTTCATTGTTTAGAGATTAGTCCAAACTCCAGAAGCTTTACTTCTATAAGATATATTGAACAACAAAGCAAAAGAGCTTAGAATCATGTCCTAGAGCGTAGCGAAGGAATAGTTACTCATCCAAACACTTAAGTAGTAGGCTTTCTAGATGATTTTCTGTAAATTTAGACAGGGTTTTATGCGGTAAAGCCTCAATTTACTCAATCAGGTTAAAAATAAGCTTGAAGTTGAGTCCTAAACACGTTTTGGTCAATTTTAGCACCATCCCTATCTTCCTCTCTAATGAAAGAGTAGCTAAACTGTAACTTCCATTTGTGGCTCTTTGAGAAGTAGAGATTAAGTCCAGGGGTAATCTCCCATTTACTATCTCTCCCATCCACATCATCATCAAAATCTATAAGTGCAAATCTTCCTGCAACCTCTATAAACTCAGTAACCACAAAAAGGCCACCCTGAACTCTAAACCCTTGGTCTGTCGGGCTTGCAAACCCACCTTCATCTGGGTCTATATGCCTTAAGAAGTAATCTCCCTCAATGCTAAAAATCCAGTACCTGAAGTCAACATCGGCAGTAAAAGCAATTACATCTGCTTCCGCATCACCCGTATCTATCACGTCTTTGCCGAATATCTCTTCAAATCTCTCATCTATATCGTTATCCGGGGTTTTTCTCCCAATATTGAGTCCTAGTATCGTTGCTACTGCTGCTCCAATAGCCAAAAGAGGCTTATCTTTTGGTCCAAAGTTCGGTTCCATGTTGTAATCTCCGCCCGTTGGGAATTGTCCTTGTTTATACTTTAACTCACCACAGCAGGGAGTAAATTGCACCCTCCCAGCATAGAGAAGGTTAGAATCCACACTGATTCCGTTTCTTCCATCTCCATTAAATACTCCGGCACCGTAAACAATATAGCTCCCAAGAGCTCCGTAAATTCCAGCACCTCTATCACGTCCGAAACGAAACTCATCATCTAAGATTGACCTTTCTACAAGCTGAAGGGAAGAGCCAGAGTATAGCTGCTCTCTGGAGAAAGGAACCTTGTATTGACCTACCCTTGGAGCAAACATGGTGTTATAAGCAACATCAAAGTAAACATCTCTCAAAATTATGTCGTCTGTGGCCTCAACCTGCATGTAGTACAGGAACCAGGGTCTAAAGGCGTTCCCACTCCAAATTAACCTTAGCCTTCTTATATTGAAATTCGTGGCAGTATCTATATTTTCTGTATCATTTATAGAGAATTGAACCTGACTATACAGGTTCATTTTTATAGAAAAATTTCCATCTTTTGTCTTAAAGAAGAGACCATCTTTATAACCCACTTCACTTTTCTTCCACAAATCATCCTTTTCCTCTTCTTCTTTCTTTGTGGCTAGCTCCTCAATCTTTTTCCTGAGCTCCTCGATTTGCTTTTGGTTCCGCCTCTGGATTTCTTCTATCTGCTTTTTCAGGACTTCTATTTGCTCACTACGAGATTGTGCCTTAGAATCCACAGCAAAAAGCGTTATTACGAACACCGTAACAACTACCATTAAACTAATCCACAAAAAAATCCTCATCTTTTTGATCCTCCTTTTCTTGATTCTAGAATGGTAAGCACAAACAGCTTTGGAAGTTCCCCGGAATTTTTTTTAATTCAGAGGGTTACAGTAGAATGTACTTCTTGATTGGTAGTATTTTAAGAGCAGGCTAAGGCCTACTAGATCACTAAGTAGGTCATTTGATACAAGCATCAAGCTAATCCCCATCTTTCTCTGACTTTGTTCTCTACCTTTGCAAAAATTAATCTATCCACCACTACCCCAATTACGATTATTACAATCATCACAGCTATAACCTGATTCATATCGTTTAGTTCCCGTCCCATCATGAGTAGATGTCCTAACCCCAGACTCACATAGAGAAGTTCCGCCGCCATAAGAGAGCGCCAAGCAAAAGACCACCCCTGTTTAAAACCGCTTATGATAGATGGAAGTGCCGCTGGTATAATAACCTTTGTGTATAGTTGAAGTCCCTTTGCTCCCATTGTTCTTGCCGCTCTTATGTAAATAGGAGGAACATTTTTCACCCCTGTATCAGCACCAATTATGATTGAAAATAGAGACCCTAAAATAACAACCAGCAAAATCGCAGACTCACTTAATCCAAACCAGAGAAGAGCAAGAGGAAGCCAGCATATGCTTGGAAGTGCCTGCAAACCTAGAACCAATGAACCGAAAGTTTCATCAAGCAATTTTACTCTCCCTATTAGAAGGCCTATCCCTAATCCAACCACTATTGAGAGTCCATACCCTATAAGAATCCTCTTCATGCTGATTAAAATACCAATTATGAAGGTCTTATCTTCAAACCCTGCAACAAGTGTCTTCAAAACACCAACCGGTGATGGGAAAATATACTCTGGCCAGAGCCTTAGGGAATAAAGTCCCTGCCACAGTCCCGTGAGAATAAGATAAAAGAGAATTAATCTAGTTAATCTCCTACTCATCTGTAAGCTACCTCTTCTACTTTGCGTTCCAATTCTTCCATTTCTTCTCTTATGTCATCTGTAATCCACTTTGTATTTAAAAACACCTCCGGGGCATCTGCCCTTCTCGGTCTTGGAATATCAATCTCATACTCTGCCTTTATTCTTCCAGGATTTTTGGCAAAGACTATCACTCTATCACCAAGAAGCACGGCTTCTTGAACGTTATGCGTGACAAAAACAATGGTTTTATGTGATTCGCTCCAGATATTCTGTAATTCTTGCTGAAGCGTTTCTCTAGTGTGGACATCGAGTGCTGCAAAGGGTTCGTCCATGAGGAGAATCGCCGGCTCCATGACTAAAGCCCGTGCTATCGCCACACGCTGTTTCATACCCCCCGACAACTGGTGAATGAACGAATTATGAAATTTTTCATCAAGGCCTACAAGTTTAAGGTAATCAACTGCAAGGGTTCTTCTTATCTTAGGGTTGACTTTGAGTATTTTTAAACCAAACTCTACATTTTCTATCACTGTAAGCCAGGGAAAAAGCGCGCCCTCTTGAAACACAACCACACGGTCTGAACCAGGACCAGTTACACGATTTCCGTTTGACCAAATTTCACCCTGAGTAGGTTTATCAAGTCCTGCAATTAAATTAAGAAGCGTAGATTTACCACAACCTGACGGACCAACAATACAAACAAATTCTCCTTCATGGATTGTCAAATTAATATTATCAAGAGCAGTAACCTTTCCATAATTTGTCTTGAATACTTTTGACACATTCACAACCTGAAGCCTTGGCTGTGATTTCTCAATTTTTTGAATGAAAATATGCCAAACCCCTTTTTTTTCTATAACCCAAAATGGATAACCTCTTCGTTTGCAGAACCTCGGTGCGTTTTCCTTAGCCGTAGGTTCATGGTCACATAAAGCCTGAAGAATTTCTTTATCCTTAAGACTTCTCATTGTTTCTCTAATGACGTTGAGTGGATGAGGGCAAACCGCTCCCCGAAGGTCAACCACCCTGTGTGGTTTTAATTCATCAAGCTTTATTAACTCTTCACTCTGTCCCAATCTCTCTTCTTTAATCACTTTTTCTCCCCTTTCTTTGAAATTTCCAGTTTCACAGGTGGAAGTCCTTTTTCAGCTAGAACTTCGTTTAGTAAAGTTAAGTCATAAATGTTTGATAGGTCTGGCTGTTCTTTTCCTAAAAATCCTAATTCAAACGCCCGCCTTGCCGACTTAAAAAGCGAGATTGCAATAGGATCGTAAGTAAAGCTGATTCTTTTCATTGACTCATCAAGAACACCTTTAGGTAGGGCTTTACCCGTTTCCTTTTTTATCTCTTCATTAAGTATCTTTTTTGCTTCTTCAGGATTTTTGTTTATCCAGTCTGTAAGCTCGACATGAGCTGTTATCCATTTCTTAACCAAATCCGGATGTTCTTTTAAAAATTTGGTACTGGCAATAAGGTGAGTAGTAACAAACTTCCCATCTGGCCAGAGGTGTCTTTCATCCAGGAAAAGCCTTCCACCGCCTTCGAGTATCAACCTTGAAACCCAGGGTTCAACCGTCCACGCTCCGTCAATTTCTTTCTTGAGAAATAAAGTCAGTTGATCAGGGTTCGCAAGCGGTATCACCTGCACGGTGCCCCCTTTTTCTTTTACCTGATAGCCATTTTCTTTAAGCCAAGTTCGTAGCGCTACGTCTTGAGTATTTCCTAACTGTGGAGAGGCAATTCTTTTACCGTTAAAATCTTTTACAGTGTTTATCCCTGAATCCGCTCTAACTACAAGAGCTGCTCCACCGCTTGCCGCTCCAGCAATTATACGAAGGGCCCCTCCTTTAGATTTTATGTAACCGTTAATTGCAGGATTTGGACCTATGTATGCAAGATCAAGCTGCTCGGCAAATAATGCTTCGATCGCCGATGGACCGGCATTAAAGATTTTCCAGTTAACCTCTACACCTTCTCCCAAAGCTTTCTCAAACCACCTATTTGCCCGCCCAATAATACCCTGAGCATGGGTTATGTTAGGGAAATGACCCACGCGAATAGTTATTTGAGACCCATTTGCAACTACTGCTGATTCCAAACTTAGCAACCCTAGAGTTAACACTGTTACTAGAATCCAAGATAGGTACTTCATCTTAGCATTCTCCTCCACAGTTTGTTTTTTGCCCATGTTATAGATTAATGTATTTGCAAGAAGGATGCCAAATAAAGAATTTTCTATTTTTCTAAGGAATTCGCAGTAAAATTTGAATGTAGGCTGATTAAGGATTAATCAACCTATGTAAGGAGTTAACCATTCTGTATATTTTTATGACAACATTCATGAGCTTTGCCTTTATTTCCCTGAGATATAACAATTGCAACCTCAACCCATAGAAGTCGGGCGCAGGGGACTGTCGGCTTCAACCGACAGGGGGAATGAGTCCTCCCTTTGTCTCCTTTGTCGCGTTAGACAAGCGCAAGTTTTATAATTAGATTTGGTGATGGTAATATGCCAAAGGATGCGAACATACTCGGCGAGCGTTGGTCGGTGCATTATGGTGGTGTGTGTGAAATTCGCTATCACTTCGTTTGGTGTCCGAAGTATCGTCGTCCCGTCTTGCAAGGAGCAATAGCCGGTCGGCTTAAGGAACTTTTGCAGGATTGCATTGCCGCCCTCGGCGGAGAGGTTCCGGAATTGGCGATTCAACCCAACCACGTTCATCTTTTCGTGCAGATGCAGACGCCTTACCTTTCTCCGGCCCAAATCGCCTTCCGCCTGAAGGGCTACACAAGTAGAGTTCTGAGGTAGGAGTTCGCCGAGTTGCGCCGCAGACTTCCCACACTCTGGAGCCGTTCCTACTATGTCGGGACGGTCGGACAAGTCAGTAAAGAGACCGTTGAACGATACATCGCAGGGCAGAGAGGGAGATAACAAACGATGATATTGGCTTACCAGTACCGTCTCAAGCCGAATAGGACGCAGGAAAGGCTTCTGGCGACACTCCTTGGCGTTGCTTGCCGTCTCTACAACGAAGCGCTCGCCGAGAGGAAGAAAGCTTGGGAACAGGAGAGACGAACCGTCACCTATCTCGACCAAGCAAGGAAACTGACAGAATCGAGGAAGATCGATAATGAAATCGCCCGCTTGAACTTCAGTGCCGCCCAGCATGTCCTTCGTCGGCTGGACAAGGCGTTCCGGCAGTTTTTCAGAGCCGTCCAAGCAGGACAGAAGGTTGGTTATCCTCGGTTTAAAAAACCTCATCGTTTTCGCACATTGGAATTCACCTACGGAGATGGGACGAAGATTAAGCCCGATGAAAGGGAACGGTTGCGGCTTTATATCCAGAATGTCGGCATGATTAAGGTTATCTGGCATCGCCCTTGAAGTCTCCGATGACCTTCTCCACCGGCCTTTGCCCCCAACGAGGAAGGTCGTCGGCATTGATGTCGGTGTGGAAAACTTGCTGGCACTCTCCGATGGCAGGTTCATAGATAATCCTAAGTGGCTTAGGCGTATAGAAGCAAAGATTGCCAAAAAGCAACGCATCCTCAGTAAAAAGGTCAAAGGCTCCAAGCGTTGGAAGCACATGTGCAAGCAAATTGCAAAACTTTACCTTAAGTTCGCCCGACAGCGCCGGGACTTCTACTTTAAGTTGGCGGCAGAGTTGGTCGGAGACCACGACTTGATTTGCACTGAAAACCTGAACATCAAAGGCTTGGCTCAGGGTAACCTGAGCAAGTCGGTGCTTGATGCCGGTTGGTCAGTGTTCCTTCGTCACATCCTTCCCTACAAGGCTTGGAGGGTTGGTAGGGAAGTGGTTTATGTGCCCGCCAACGGCACGAGCCAGACCTGCGCAAACTGCGGTGCCCTTGCTCCCAAAGACCTGTCCGTTCGCCGGCATGACTATCCACACTGTGGATTCTCCGTTCATCGGGACATCAACTCCGCTCTTTTGATACTTCAACTGGACTTGGAACGAGCCCGCAGGGACCGGGTGAATGCCCGGTCATGCCTGCAGGAAGCCGTCGGCTTTAGCTGACGGTAGTTCACCAAGTTTAGTTTGAAAGAGTCGGATGAAAGCGGTTAACTGCCACCAACTGCCTAGGTCAGACTTCTTCGCGTTTTTCAGGCAGGATGGCTCATTCGACGGTATTCGATCACAAAATCAAATTCTGGAAAGAGTGTTGGAAGTTTCATGATATTAAAAACAAAAAGTCCCGTAGACAATCTATCAACCCAGGATGATGTAGGCCATCCAAAGTGAATTACAAACCTTCTTTCTGGAAAGTCTGCTTTCAGCGTATAGAGGATCGCTAGAATCGAGTGATAAACGCTCTGGGTCTTAAATATTGGAAACCTGAAATGGTTTTCGCCCATCTTGGGTGGAATTCCTTGCCTCGGAGAAAAGAAGGTTATAAAAAAGGCATCCTTCCTTAGTTCCTCCTTCTTCTCTCCCGGCCTTTTAAAATAGATGTGAATAGTGGTCTCGTCACGCTCTGCAATCCTTGCAATAAGCTCCATGGGGAAATCGGTTCTTTTTATCTCTTCGATCTCAGGAGCCCTTTTTCTTGCAATCTGTGTCCCGGCTATAAGGAAGAAAACCACTGAAATCGCCCAAAGAACCAATCCATATTGTTTATGAAAAGCAACGTAGATAAAGCATGAGAAAAACATGAACCATATGAGAAGTGTTCCAATAAGAGAAGTAGAATAGTCTTTTATCTCTTGCGTTCCTTTAAAGAAACGATATATGAGAAGGCTTCCCATATTTATACAGAAGCTAGCAAGAAGCCCTATTGCATACATCTCAGCAAGAATGCTTTGGGCACCGCCTGTAATGATAAGGATTATTGAGTATAAGACCGCATTAAGTAAATGAATCCTGTAGAGTGACCCCCTCGAATTAGTCATAATAAGCCATTTAAACCCATAGCGGTGAGCCACGCGCTCGAGTAACTCACTCGATGCAACGAATGCTGTATTTACAGCCATCATAAGAGTTATACTTGCCAAAGAACCAACAGCCAAGCCGAATGCGGTATTACCTACAACCCTTGCGTAATGTGTAATCAGGTCCCCCCTATGAGCATCGAAATCAATTGGGGAGGAAAGTACAAGTGTCGAAACAACAGGGGTAATAATCCCAACGGTGAGTGCAAGGAATATATAAGCCCTTTCGATATCACGCCAACTCTTTACAAGTCCTGCAGTTTGTATAACAGATTCAATTCCCGAATAAGCCAGAATGCAACTTCCAACCCCCGCCGCAACGGTGTACATGGCGTGAAAGAGGTTATCCCCTGTAAGGTCTCTAGAGACATTATCAAAACTTGCCTTAATTACTTCTAAATTCTGGGGTGTAAAGTGGAAGAAACCGAGAGTGATGAGGTTGAGTACGATGAAAATAGCTACTATAAAGACAGAAAACGTAAATCTCGCATTCTCTCTTATACCAAGAATATTTAGCCCTGTGATAAACCAGATTATAGCAAATGGAAGAAGAGTTTCTATAAAAGGGGGAAGTGAAATGAAAGTCGTTCCATTTGCTACGGCACTCACTGAGGAGATACATGCTGTAAGTATGTAGTCAACCATTATAGAGGCAACGGCGATAAATGAAATTTTAGGACCTAGCACAAGATAGGAAAATGAGTAAACACCGCCCCCTTTTATCCCGTTTTTCTCGAGGATTTCTGCAATCTCGACCATTCGGGTTGTTGAGAAGCGAATGAATATAGAGGTAAAAATAATAAAGAATATTGCTTTATTTCCTATAAATCTATGCGCCTCGCTCGGAGCATAGAATATGGACGTGAATTCATCCATAAAGGTAATAACACCAACAGAGAGCCATGTAAGCCACCACCTACCTCCACACAGATAAGCAAGGAGATTCTTCTTCCGAATTAGACTGACAAATAAAACTAATAAAAAAAGATTAAGCCCTAAGAGAACGAGTTCTTTCATATAGAGTTTTTATCCGTTAAAAGGACTTTTAGGATTCGTAATAATAGTAGTTAAAGAACAGCATAGGTCGGATTTCATGTTATATATCGATTGTTGTAGTCTCCTTCTTAACCTCTTACTACCATCTCCTTTACTTCCTTTTGGCATGTCTTTGAGTCTTTCTATGGCTATTGCCTTGTTTTGTTTTAAGGCTGCATCCACTATCCGATGGACTATATGCCAGGCTAAGTAATCCCTCTGGCTCCTGCTCTTGTTTATCAGTTCGTAAAGTGGTATTCCATCCACACTTTCTAAGTTTCCGTCAGGTTTTACAAATGCCATAGCTACGTGGAAGGGACTTGCGTTTACGTCTATTCCCACTACACCGTTTTCTCTTGTTATGGTTTCTGTAGCAATTTCTCCTCATAGCTTATGAACGCATAGAAGTTGTTGTTTATCCTTCTTATTTCCACCGAGTATGGGAAGTATTCTCCTGTCTGGTTTGCCTGCAGTAAGTTTGCGACGAAGTTTATCCATTTATCGCTCTCTCTGATTACTGTCCGCTTTACTTTTGCTTTCATCCACTTTCTATCGCCTGCGTTTATCCTCATTATCAGTTTGTCTTTTTCAAATTCTATCCTTGTGTTCAGGTTTCCTTTCTTTGTTTTGTCTCCTCTTGAGTATAAAAGCCTTTTTCTTCTTTCTTTCCACTTTTGCTTTAGCTTTTGCCTTTCTTTGCCGTTTATGTGTCCTTTTTGGAGTTTTTCAAAAAGTCTTCTACCGTCAAACACAACCTTCTTAGGGTTTTTTCCTCTTTCCTTGCAGGCAGATATCAGGCTCTGAGCTTTCAATACAGCATCACCACAGTATCTTGAGTTCAGGTTAAAGACCTTCTGAAGCTGTTTCTTTAGGTTTTCCCTTGTGTGTCCTTCAAGGAGTCTATTGAAAGCATATCTATAGCAAGAGGAGAATTTTCTCATAAGTCCTATCAGTGTCTGCCTGTCTTTCTCGTCTTCAAAGGTCAGTTTACAGTGAAGAGTTATCATCTCTTTCCCCACCTCTTGATCCATATATTCTCGCAGAAAAGAATGTTACTATTGCTATTAAGTCTTCTGCAAGTTCTTTGTTGACATCATCAATATCTTCTTTAACATTTATAACTATTAAAAAATTTCAAATATTCATATCCAAACCTCGCTAATCTATCAGGATATTCTACGATTTATCTTTCCTCTTTTTACTCTATTTAATACCTTTTGCTGTGTTGCAAACATCATTTTTAATTGATTTAAATGAGAGAAAAACAAGTAATAGCAAAAATTGGTTTTCTCCTCCACCCCTTACAATCACATGGATGTTATAAACTACAGCCATAAGGGATACA
>Ga0197143_1000748_pt1 | contig 31635 bp, 30 predicted proteins | sample GBS70_MetaG_FD_148603 | JGI IMG/M metagenome (GOLD analysis project Ga0197143, IMG submission 148603) | Sediment microbial communities from Great Boiling Springs, Gerlach, Nevada, United States - GBS 70_MetaG | ecosystem: Environmental > Aquatic > Thermal springs > Hot (42-90C) > Sediment... | reverse complement strand
GAAGGAGTACGGCGGCGCCGGGCTCAGCGTGAAGGAGCAGTTCATCCTTGCGGAGGAGTTCGCCTGGCGGCGCGCGCCACGCCCTGGCGGCATCGGCATCGGCTGGGCCGGGCCCACGATCATGCTGTACGGCACCGAGGAGCAGAAGCGCCGCTTCCTGCCGAAGATCCTCTCCGGCGAGGAGCAGTGGTGCCAGCTCTTCAGCGAGCCTGGTGCCGGGTCCGACCTCGCCTCGCTCCAGACCCGGGCCGTGCGCGATGGCGACGAATACGTCGTGAACGGCCAGAAGATCTGGACTTCGGGCGCCCACACCGCCCATTGGGGCATCCTCCTCGCGCGCACCGACCCCGAGGCGCCGAAGCACCGCGGCATCTCCTACTTCCTCGTCGATATGAAGTCGCCGGGCATCACGGTGCGCCCCCTGGTGAACATGCTCGGTAGCCACGAATTCAACGAGGTCTTCTTCGAGGACGTTCGCATCCCGAAAGAGAACCTCCTCGGCGAGGAGAACCGGGGCTGGTACGTGGCCGCGGCCACCCTCGACATCGAGCGAAGCGGCATCGCCACCAGCGTGAGCCACCAGCTCATCGTGCGCGACCTGGTGCGGTACGCGAAGGAGGCGCCGAAGGGCCAGTCCACGCTCGCCGCCAATCCCACCGTGCGCGTCGAGCTCGCCGAACGGGCCATCGAAGCGCAGGTGGAGTCCCTCCTCTCCTACGTGATCATCTCCCTGCAGGACCGGGGTATCGTCCCCAACCGCGAGGCCTCGATCGCGAAGCTCTTCTCCTCCGAGCTCGACGTCCGCCTCTCGGTGACGGCGATGCACCTCGCCGGGCTGTACGGGCAGCTCACCGACCGGGACGACCCGCGGAACATGGGCGGCCGCATCGCCCGCTTCTACATGCACGCCACGACGAGCACCATCGGCGGGGGCACGAGCGAGATCCAGCGGAACATCATCGCCATGCGCGGCCTCAACCTCCCTCGAGGGTAGCCGCTCACTCGAACCTCCTTCTCCCGCCAACGGAGGACTGACCTCCCCTCGGCGCACGGGCCGTGTGCCGCGCTGCCCCCGTGCTTCCTCGGCGCGGGGTCGGAGGCCGATGCTTCGCGATATCCTCGTCAGCGACACCCCTGCCCAGGAGCTCGCCCGTGTTGAAGCCCGGCACACCCGCGCCCGACTTCACCGCCACGCTCGACGACGGAACCCCCTTCCGGCTCTCGGACGAGCGCGGGAAGCGCCACGTCGTCCTCTACTTCTACCCGAAGGACTTCACCCCCGGCTGCACGGCGCAGGCGTGCTCCTTCCGGGACAACTACGACGCCATCCGAGCGAAGGGGGCGGTGGTCATCGGTGTGAGCGCTGACGACGCCGATTCGCACGTCCGGTTCCGTGAGCGGCACGAACTCCCCTTTCCGCTCATCGCCGACACGGACGGGAGGCTGCGCGACCTGTATGACGTGAAGGGCTGGTTGCCGTTCCTGCCGCCCCGCGTGACGTACGTCATCGACAAGGAGGGGATCATCCGAGCGGCCCTCCGCCACGACCTGCGCGTGGGCGCCCACGTGCCCGAGGTCTTGGAGGCGCTCGAACGGCTCGAGGCCGCGGCGCGCTAGGGCTTCAGGGAGAGGGGACTCGCGACGACCCATTCCACCCCGAACGGGTCGCGCACCACGCCGCTCCGAAGGCCGAGCCCGTTCGTCGGCGGCGCGAGGAGCTCGGCGCCGAGGCTGACCGCCTCGCCCAGCGTCTCGTCAGCGCTCGGCACCATGAGCCGAATGCGGATGGCCGCCAGTGCCGTACCGCCGACGGGCCGGGCGCCGGCTGCGTCGAGCGCCTCGACAAGGAGGAGGTCGTCGCCGAACTCGAGCTCGGCCCGAACCAGTCTCCCCTCGGAGTCGTCGAGCCGATACCGCCGCTCGGCAGCAAAAGCCTGGCGATAGAACGCGACCCCGCTCTCGGGGTCGCGGAGGAGGAGTTGGGGCGCGATCGCGCGCCGGAAGCGGAACTGTACGAGGTCCATGGAAGGGGGTCCTACTCTCTCCGGGCGAGCCGTCTCGCCCTGCCGAGAAGTGTCTCACAGAACGAGATAGGGCGCAATAGCGTTCCGTGAAGAATCAGCCGGTGTCCGACGCTCCCTGCGGAGCTCTCCAGTGTCCCGACCGGCCGCCCGCCTTCTCGAGCAGCCGAATGCCCTCGATGCGCATCCCGCGCTCGACGGCCTTGCACATGTCGTAGACGGTGAGGGCGGCGACGGCGACCGCCGTGAGGGCCTCCATCTCGACGCCGGTGGGAGCGGCCGTGCGCACCGACGCCTCGATGCGGAGGCGGTCCGGCCCGGCCCGTTCGAACCGCACCTCGGCCGCCGTGATGGCGAGGGGGTGACAGAGCGGGATGAGCTCCGCCGTCCGCTTCGCCGCCATGATGCCCGCGATGCGGGCTGCTGCCAGCACGTCGCCCTTCGGCACTCCCCCCTGCTCGATGAGGTCGAGGGTGGCGGCCGAAGCGGCGATGAACCCTTCCGCCCGTGCCCAGCGCTCCGTCTCGGGCTTCTCCGTGACGTCGACCATTCGTGCCCGGCCGGCATCGTCCAGGTGTGTCAGGCGGGGTTCATCCTCGCCAGGGGCCATGGTGCCGCCGCCACATCAGGGATTCGTACCAGTAGACCGCCGCGTACCCGAGTGCGCCTGCCACAACGCCGCCCGGGATGCCGAGCCACGGCGAAACCCAGGTATCGGCAGCGATGATGCCGATGCCCATCGCAGGGAGGAAGGCGAGGAAGGCTGCGCGGCGCCGTTCCTCTTCGAACCGCTGCCGCAGGGGGTGCTTCGCGGTCATCGGCCCGAGTGTACGCCCCAGCCTCCTTCCTGTCCCCCCGACCTATCGATTCGTTTCACCTGAACCATGCCGAGAATCCCGCTGCAGCGCTCGGACGCCCCAGCCGATCATTTACGCGAGGAGAGGCCGTCCGGTGAAAGTCGTTATCTTCGCGCCGAATACCCGGGCCGAGCGGCGTCTGCGTGCCCGTTTCGAGGCGTGGGGGTTGGAGCCCGTCAGCCCCAACGCCGCAGGCGACCCTCCCGACGTCGTCGTCGTCTGCGGCCCCGATATCGGTCCGCTCCTCGACCAGGTGGAACGGTGGCTGCCGAAGTTCCGCACGCGGCCGCCGGTCGTCGCGGTGAACGTGGACCGCTCCACCGTGACCCCGGCGGAGATGGCCCGCTGCGACGCCGTGGTGCTGGGCCGGCTCCGCCGAGACGAGTTCGCCGCGCGCCTCCAGGCCGCGACGAGGCGCCGTATCTTCCAGGGGGCTGGCCGGCCGTTCCGCGCCCTGGTCGAGGCGCTTCCCCTCGGCGTGTTCGCGACCAACCCGCAAGGCGCCTGCGAGTTCACCAACCCGGCCTACCGGCGCATCACCGGCCTCTCGGCCGAAGAGGCCGAAGGCACGGGGTGGGCCAAGGCCTTCCATCCCGAAGACCGGGACGCCCTCTTCGATGCCTGGACCGCTGCCACCCTCGAAGGGAAGCCGTACCACGGTGTCGTGCGGATGACGCGCCCGGACGGTACCACCGCCTGGGTGCGCATCACCACCGGGCTCGTGCGCGACGGCGGGCGCACCCTTGGCCACGTGGGCGTCCTCGAAGACATCACCCAACAGCGGGAGGCCGAACAGCGCCTGCGTGAGGCGCACACGCTCCTCGACGTCATCCAGCGCGCCTCCCTCGACGCCATCTTCGTGGTGGGGAAGAAGCGCGAGGTGCTGTACTTCAACGAGCGCGTCATCGAGCTCTGGCAGCTCGGCGGCACGCGGAACCTAGCCCGGTACGAAGACCGCATGGCCCTCCTCGAATCGCAGATGCGGGAGCCCCACCGCTTCCGTCGCTTCGTCGAGGCTGCCTACGCCGACCCGAATCTCACCGGGCGGATGGACATCGTCCTGAACGACGGCCGCGTCTTCGAGCTGTACACAGCGCCGGCCATCACCCCGGACGGAGAGTGGATCGGCCGGGTCTGGTACTACCGAGACATCACCGACCGGCGCCGGGCGGAGGAGGAGCGGGACCGCTACTTCCGCTACTCCATCGACCTCCTGGCCATCCTCGATGTCGACGCCCAGTTCGTGCGAGTGAACCCCGCCTGGACACGCGTCCTCGGCTGGACCGAAGAGGAGCTTCTCGGCCGCAGCATCTTCGACTTCGTCCACCCTGAGGATGCCCGGGGCTCCGCCGATGCCGTCGTCCGGGTGCGCAACGGCGAGGAGCTCCGCGACGTGCGCGCCCGCTATCGGACGAAGGACGGCGGATACCGCTGGCTCTCCTGGAACGTCGCCCCAACCCGGGGGTACGCCTACGCCGTCGTCCGCGACGTGACGGAGCTGGTCGAAGCGCAGGAGCGCCAGGAGGAGCTCCTCGCCGCCCTTGAGGCGCGCATGCGCGACTTGGAGGAGCAGGCCCGCGCACTCGACGAGCTTCGCGCCCAGGCGGAGTACGCGGCCACCCATGACGCCCTCACCGGCGTGTGGAGCCGCCGCGCCTGGTTCGACGCCGCGGCCGAAATCCGGCCCAAGGCGCTCGCCCTCTTCGACATCGACCACTTCAAGCGCATCAACGACACCTACGGCCATCCCGCGGGCGACGCCGTCATCGTGGAGGTATGTCGGCGACTCGAGCAGGCCCTGGGGAGCGACACCGTTCTCGGCCGGCTCGGCGGCGAGGAGTTCGGCGCCCTCTTCCAGTGCGACCCCGCCGAGGCCGAGCGTCGCGCAGAAGCGGCCGTGGCGCACGTTGCGGCCGAGCCGGTCCGGGTCGACCGGCGGACCGCCATTCCTGTGTCCGTGAGCGCCGGACTCTCGGCCTGGCGGGCTGCCGCCGGCTCCCGCGAGGCATCGCTCGCCCGCACGTACGAGGCGGCCGACAAGGCCCTTTACCGCGCGAAGCGGGCAGGGAGGAACCGGCTCGTCGTGGCGCAAGGCCGCGCTGCCGCAGCCTGAGCGGCCGCGCCCAGAGCCCAAGCCCACCGCTGACGGGAAGACCTCGAGCTCGCCCGAGAAGGCCAACGGCTGCGGCCGTCGGCGCCATCCCCCGCCCGCTCGGGAGCGCTCCCGCGGCGAGGCCGCCCGCACCGGGAAGCGGGAGCTTCGGCTGTCGGGAGCCTCGCGCACGACGGGCGACCGGGCCTTTCTGCGCCCGTTACGGGCGACGACCTTCGCTTCGTGAGCGGCCAGGTGCGCGACCGTCCAAGAAGGAGCGGGCCGAAGCCCGGGCGTCCGCTCCCGTGGCGCCCCGTCCGCCCACGAGCGTTGCCGACCATCGGCAGCGCACGGCGCGTGGCCTCGTGTGTCGCCACCCCAGGCCCGTGAAGCTGCACCGACGTCGGGGCATCGGCAGTCAGGAGGATGCGCCGCTCGCCCCACCGCTCGTCGGCGGCGGCAGCGCGGATGGCAGGGGCGGACACGGAGCGACTTCGTCCCGCCGCGAAGCTCTGGGGATTCCACGCGGCCCTGCGCACGCCGACCGATGCGCGTCGGCACCCTTCGTCGACCTACCCCCGCGCCCCCACCGCAACGCGCGATGTCCGGCCAACGCGGAGCGGGAGCCGCTTCAGTCCATGGAGGATGAAGTTCTCCCCCCACTCCGGCTCGCCCGCGAGTTCGATGCGGTCGAAGGTGTCGGCGAGCCTCCGCAGGGCGATCTGCCCCTCGAGCCGGGCCAGCGGAGCCCCGAGGCAGTAGTGGATCCCCTGGCCGAAGGAGAAGTGCCGAATCTCCGACCGGCCGATGTCGAGCCGGTCCGGGTCGGGGAACACTGCGGGGTCGCGGTTCGCCGCGCCCAGCAGGAGCACCATCCCCTGCCCCTTGCGGATGAGGCGCCCTTGAAACTCGAAGTCGCGGAGCGCGATACGGGAGGTCGCCTGGACGGGGCTGTCGTACCGGAGGAGCTCTTCGACCGCGTTCTCGGTGAGCTCCGGCTCGCGGCGGAAGCGTTCGAGCTGGTCGGGATTGCGCAGGAGGGCGAGGAGACCGTTCCCGATGAGGTTCGTGGTCGTTTCGTTCCCGGCCACGAGCAGGAGGATGATCGTCGAAAACACCTCGTCGCGGGTGAGCCGGTCCCCCGCCTCCTCCGCCTGGACGAGCGCGCTGATGAGGTCGTCTCGGGGCGCCCTCCGGCGGTCCTCGACGATGGGCTCGAGGTAGGCGCGGAGCTCCTGGCGCGATTGCCGCGCCCGGATGAGGATCTCGGGCCGATTCGCGTCGAGGGAGCCCGCCAGGTCATCGGACCACTTGCGGAACCGCGCGCGGTCCTCGGGCGGAATGCCGAGCAGTTCGGCGATGACCGTGACGGGAAGGGGAACCGCGAAGTCGTGGATGAGGTCGACGCTTCCCTTCGCCTCGAGCTCGGTCAGGAGACCATCCACGATCGCCTCGATGCGGGGCCGCAGCTCCTGGACACGACGGGGCGTGAAGGCTTTGGCGACCAGTCCCCGGAGACGGGTATGGTCGGGCGGGTCGAGGCGCAGGAAGGACGGCCGCTGATCCGGGTCGACGAGCCCCCGTCGCTCCAAACGCCGACGCTCCTGCTCGTAGCGGCGGCGGTTCCGGTCATCGGCCGAGTGGCTCGGGTCGCGGAGGATGGTCGATACGTCCGCGTAGCGGGAGAAGACCCACGCATCGGCCACCCGCGACCGGTGAATGGGGTCTCGCTCGCGCAGGCGACGGTACAACGGGTACGGGTTGGTCCGGTACTGCCGGTCCAGCAGGTCGAAGGCCACCCCCGATTCGAGGCGCTCCCAGAGCAACAAGCCCCGGTAGGCCGTGCGCTCGATCGTTCGCTCGAGCCAGTTCGGCAGACGCATGGCATTCCCCCTTCGCGACGATCCCCGTTCGGAGGGAGTATACCGATCGGTAAGGGGCGCGCCCACCAGGGTCGTGCGCTCCGCCGTGGCGAAGGCCGGCCTCCGGCGTATCGCTCGTAAGACCCCCCGGAACGCGTAGGCCGCCTTTCGCCTCCAAGCTTCCGACGCGAGCCCGCCCGGGTCCCTGTTCCGCTGAATGCCCTGTGCCGCCCAACGGGTGCGATTGCCGGGCGAGGGCTCCCCGAACCGACGGCCAGGCGAGGCCTAGCCCAGCGGCGAAAAGGGGGAAGGAGCTCGCGCCGTCGCACCATACGCACCGCCATCCGAGGCGTTCCTGCCCTCCGTTCCTGGGGAGGGCCCGGCAGCCGAGCCCCCAACGCGGGAGCCCGGCTACTCCTCGATGGCGGCGTAGACGAGGTTCTTCAGTTGACCGCGGAAGTTGAAGGTGGCCGAGGGCATGAGCTGCGTCATGAAGATCACGACGAGGTCCTCGCGCCAGTCCACCCAGAAGATGGTCGAGGCAGCCCCGCCCCAGTAGAAATCGCCCCGGGCCGGCGAGCCTGCGGCCACCGGGTCGATGGTCATGGCGAAGCCGAGCCCGAAGCCGACACCGGCGTACGGCGTCTCGGAGAAGGCGCCGAGGGCCACGCTCGCCAGATCCCCGCCGCCGGGGAGGTGATTCTCCGTCATCAGTTCCAGCGTGCGCGCGCCCAGGATGCGGACACCGTCGAGCTCTCCCCGTCGGCGCAGCATCTCGCAGAAGCGGAAGTAGTCGGCGGTCGTTCCGACCAGCCCGCCACCTCCCGAGGGGAACGTCGGCCGCTCCAAGTACGGGCTCGATTCGGGGTCGTCGGCCAGGCGCAACGTCTTCGCCGCCGTGCGTTCGTAGTTGGCGGCGAAGCGCTCCCGCTTCTCCGGCGGCACCCAGAATGCCGTGTCGCGCATCCCCAAGGGTTCGAAGATCTCCTCCTCCAGGTACTGGTCGAACGGCCGGCCGGAGAGCGCCTCCACCAGGTAGCCGCAGACGTCGGTGGCGTAGGAGTACATCCATCGAGTGCCGGGGTCGTAGAAGAGGGGCACCGTTGCCAGCTCTTCGACGAAGCTCCGAAGCGTCGCCCCGCGTTGGCGGACGATCCCGCGCTGGCGGTACAGCTTGTCCACGGGATGGTCGCTCCAGCCGTAGGAGAGTCCCGCCGTATGGGTGAGGAGGTGGCGGAAGGTCATCGGCCCCGCCGGCGGGCGCGTCACCATCGTCTCGCCCTCACCGGAGACGTACACCTGCTGCTGCCGCCATTCGGGGAGCACCCGGTACACGGCGTCGTTCAGTTGGAAGAGCCCCCGCTCGAAGAGCTGCATGAGGGCAACGGAGGTGATGGGCTTCGTCATCGAATAGATGCGGAAGATGGTGTCGTCCCGCATCGGACGGCGTCGCTCCAAATCCATGAAGCCGAAGGAGCGGAAGTAGGCTGGGACCCCGCGGCGGGCCACCAGCACCTGGCAGCCGGCGATCTTCTGCGGCTCGATGTAGTGGCGCTCCAGGTGCTCCGTGATGCGCTCCAAGCGTGCGGCGGAGAAGCCGGCGAGGCGCGGCGAGGTTTCCATCGGGCCACCTCCGAAAACGCGACCGGGGCTCGGCGAGGCCGGCGGCGGCAGTCTACCAAGCTGCCGCTGCCACCTCCAGCGTCGTCAGCGCCGCGATGAAACGTCGATGACGAGAGCGGACGGGTTCGCGGCCGTCGTCACGGTGAAGGGCTGGTTGTCGATGACTCCCACCGCCCACTGAACCCGCCCCTCGAAGTCGCAGACCAGCTCCATTTCGAGCACCACGCTCCCGAAGCCGCGGATTTTCGTGGCCGGCACGGTCACCTTGCCAGCGTCGTCGTGAGCAGCGGCCGGCTCGAAGGTCACGAGCATGGAGGCGCCGCCGCGCAGGGACACGGTTTCTCCGGAGCCGCAGCGCTTCACCTCGTCGACGTACTCGACGCGGTAGCCGGGGAGGTCTCCCTCGAATGCGAAGGTGATGCGCTCCGCGCCACTGACCGTCGCCACTCGCGCCTGGGTCTGCACCGGGGTGCCACTGCCGCCGAAGGGGCCTTCTACGGGGCTGGGGCGGGGTTTCGGTGTGCGCACCGGCGTTGGGGTCAGGGTAGGGAGGGTGCTGAAGTCTTCCTCCTCCTGACCACCTCCTCCGCCGCACCCGGCAGCGATGACCACCGCTCCGAGCAGGACGAGGACGGCGAGCGACCAGGCGCGGAGCACAGCCTCACCTCCTTGTTGACAGGGATCCGAATGGCGGAGGGATTGTGGCACACGCTGAGGCGCGGCGGAACGGCTAATTCGAACCTCGTAAACGATCGGTGCGGCGCCAGTGTGATCAGGGTTGGTCAGGGTCGCCACTCTTCGGCCCATCGCCGGCGCCGCTCCATGGCCTCGGCATGGGTGTAGCCGAGCAGCCTCTCCAGCTGGGCGAAATGCTCGTCGTCATGGGCCGCCACTGCCTCGAGCCAACCCCGGAGGGAGACCTCCCGGCCTCCGGTGATCCTGCCGCGCCGCTCCCAGTGCTCCGCATCGAGCTGGGCAGCGGCATTGAGGAGCGCTTGCCGTTGCAGCGCGAAGTCCCCCAAGAGCTGCTCCTTCCGGTCACGGCCGCGCCAGCGGCGAAGGGCCCACGCCGCCTGGTCGAAGGCGGGAAGCTCCGGCTCCTCCTCGACGAGGATGCGCGCGAAGCCGGTCCGCCACACGAGCAGCTCCAGGTCGCGGAGGTGGGCCAGCACCTCCCGGGCGGACCAGGCGCCCGCGGGCGCAGCGTCCAGGGCGACGTCCGAGGCATCGGCCACCAGCTGGGCGAGCCGCCGAGGCGTTACCGCGAGCCGTTCGAGGAGCGCCTCCGTCTCCACGCTGCGCAGGGTAGCACGGCTGGGGCGCCGTTGTTCCTTCGCTTGAAGCGAATCCCTAGGATGAGGCGTATGAGCGAACCGAGGATGTTTCGCGTCCCCACGGCCGACGGCGAACTCGCCGTCTACGAGTGGAGCGGCACCGAGCCGACCGTGCTGCTCGCCCACGCCACCGGCTTCCACGGCCGCGTCTGGGACCAGGTGGTGCGACGCCTGCCCGGAATGCGGGCCATCGCCTTCGATTTCCGGGGCCACGGCCGCAGCAGCAAGCCCGCACCCCCCTACGACTGGCGCTGGTTCGGCGAGGACGTCATCGCGATCGTCGACGCGCTCGGACTGCAACAGTGCATCGCTGCGGGGCACTCGAAGGGCGGCCACGCCATCACGTACGCGGCGGCCCACCGGCCGGACGCCTTCGCCGCCCTCCTCCTCATCGACCCGGTCATCCTGCCCGAGGCGGCGTACGGGCGGGAGCGGTTCGCGGGCGAGCACTTCGCCGCCCGGCGCCGGAACGAATGGGCGTCGCCAGAGGAGATGTTCGAGCGCTTCGCCAGCCGCGAGCCCTTCTCGCGCTGGGACCGCGCTGTGCTCTGGGACTACTGCCGATACGGGCTACTCCCCAGCCCTTCCGGACATGGGTACGTGCTCGCCTGCCCGCCGGCAGTGGAGGCTTCCATCTACGCCGGGAGCTGGGGGAGGAACATCTACCCGGAGATCGCGCGGGTCCGCATCCCCGTGAAGGTGCTGCGGGCTCGACCCCGCGGCGCCGACGCGGTCGGCACCGACATGTCGGCTTCTCCCACGGCCCCCGACCTCGCTCGCCGGTTCGCACTGGGTGAGGACACGGAGCTGCCGGAGCACACGCACTTCATCCCGATGGAGGCGCCCGGCCTGGTGGCGGAAGAGATCCGGCGGCTCGCGGCGAGATGTGCCGTGCACGAATAGTTGTTGCCGCAACGATCGGCGACGCAAATATCATCACATGGCCGGAATTCGCGACGCTATTTAGCACTCCTCCGCCTGCAGTGATAACTGGCGGCACAAGGGATGCCGATCCTTTACGGGAATCCCCTACTTGTTACCGCCAAATTCCCCGATACGATGCGGGACAATGGCTGCCCAATCCGCCATCGGGACCGGCGACGAGGCGTGGCGCCTCCTCGACGAGGCGCATGCGCGCCTCGTCGCTCACATCGAGCGCGACCTCGCGGAGGAGTGCGGCCTTTCGATGCCTCAGTTCCGTGCCCTGGCCGCGCTCGCATCAGCACCCGGCGGCTATCGCATGAACGGCCTGGCCCAAACCCTGCACATGAGCAAGAGCGGCCTCACCCGCCTGGTCGACCGGCTCGAGGCCCAGGGGTGGGTCGCGCGGAGCCCCGCCGACGACGACCGCCGCGCCATCCGCGCCACCCTCACCACGTCGGGGGAGGGCGTGTTCCAGCGGGCGCTGCCGGTGTACCAGCGGAGCCTGCGGGAGACGCTCTACTCCGTTCTCTCGGCTCCCGAGGTCGCGGCGCTCTCGGAGCTGCTACGCCGGCTGGTGGAGGGACTGGACGCGGGGCCGGCGCTCTGAGGTGCCGGCGGCCCTTCGGCGGTCGCTCCCGGGAGCCAGCCCCGAGCCACCGCCCTCGCTTCGTCCACCACGAGGAACGCGTCGGGGTCCACCTCCTGCACGAGCGCCGTGACGCGCGGGGCGAGTTTGCGCGGCGCCAGGGTGTGCACGATGCCCACCCGCCCGTCGCGGCCTTCGCCCCAGCTCAGGGTGGCGCCGAACCCTTCCGTCCGTAACGCTTCCGCCACTTCCCGCGCCCGCCGCGGGGAGACCGCACGTACGTTCACGTACCCCACAGCCAGCCGCCGCTCGATCCGGATGCCCACGATCGTCCCCACGGAGAAGCCGCTGCAGTACGCCAGCAGCGCCGGCCAGTCCGTCAGGTCGCGCACCACCGCGCCGATGGCCACCACGTACACGAGCACCTCGGCGAACCCGAGGGCGGCCGACCAGAGCTCCATGCCCCGGTTCGTGAGCAGCACCCGCACCGTCCCGAGCGCCACGCCGACCACGCGTAGCGCGAAGATCCCGAAGGCGGTGGCTGCGACCGCGAGCCCTTCCGGCATCGGAATCCCGGGGACCTCAGCCGTAGACGAGCGTCCGGTCGATGAGCGCGCGGCTGATGACGACCCGCTGAATCTGGCTCGTCCCCTCGACGATCATGAGCTGGCGGGCGTCGCGGTAATGACGCTCGAGCGGATGGTCCTTCATGTACCCCTGGGCACCGAGGACCTGCAGGGCGTTGAACGCCACCCGGTTCGCCATCTCCGTCGCGAAGGCTTTCGCGATGGAGAGATGGTGCGCGTACTCCCGTGTGTACTTCCCCTGGTCGACCAGCCAGGCTGCCCGGTAGACGAGCATCCGCGCCGCCTCGATCTCGATGGCCATGTCGGCGAACATGAACTGGATCGCCTCGAAGTCGATCACCGATTGGCCGAATGCCTTCCGCTGCCGCGCCCACTCGAGGGCGTAGGAGAGCGCCCCCTCGGCCAGGCCGATGCCCCGGGCACCCACGGTCGGCCGCATGCAGTTCAGGGTGAGCATCGCCGTGTTGAAGCCGCGGCCCTCTTCGCCTCCGAGCAGGTTCTCGGCCGGCACCCGCACATCCTGGAAGCTGAAGTGCGCCGTGGGCACGCTCCGCACACCCATCTTGTCGTCGGTGCGATCGATGCGAACCCCTGGCGACTTGGCATCGACGACGAAGGCGCTGATGCCTTTCGCTCCCGGCCCGCCCGTGCGCGCGAAGACGATGAGGAAGTCGGCGACCGTGCCGCCGGAGATGTACACCTTGTTCCCGTTCAGGATGTAGTCATCGCCGTCGCGGACGGCTCGGGTCTCGAGGTTCGCCGCGTCGGAGCCGTGGTCCGGTTCGGTGAGACAGAAGGCCCCGCGGATATCGCCCCGGGCAGCCGCAGGCAGCCAGCGCTGCTGCTGCTCCTTCGTGCCCCCGAGGACGATGGGGCGCGTGGGCAGCCCGGAGAGGACGAGCATGAGGCCGGCGCCGCACTCGTACTTGGCCACTTCCTCGATGGCGAGGCAGAGGGCGAGGATGCCGTTCCCCGTCCCGCCCATCTCCTCGGGGATGGCCATCCCCAAGAGCCCCGCCTGCTTGAAGGCCTGGAAGAAGTCCTCCGGATACTCGCAGGTCTCGTCGACCTCCTTGGCTCGCGGGGCGATCACTTCACGGGCGATGCGCCGGGCGGTTTCCTTGATGAGCCGGTGTTCTTCGCTCAGCTCGAACTCCATCGCGGGCGACTCCTGGCGTTCGTTTTCCGCCAGTGTACCCGCCTTCCCCTCCCACGCTCTCGCCGAAAACGGCTTCCTCCCGCTCAGGCGAGGAGCGGCGCCACGAGAGCCTCCACGGCGGGCAGCAGGTCGTCGCCCACAGCGGTTCCCACGATGCCGCCCGACGCATCGACCACCGCGACGCCGAGCCTCGATTCCAGGCCGGAGAGCCCGAACGCCGAGGGCAACTTCCCGTCCCAATCGGGGCACATCACCAGGTACTGGGCGGGGTCGCGCCCTGGCCCGAGCGCTGCCGCCAGCTCCCGGTACCGGTTGGCCAGGGCTCCCTCCGCCATCTTGCGCATCAGACGCGGCACGCCGCTGACATCGACCACGCTGGCGATGACGACCGCGGAGGGGTCCGGGAAACGCTCCCGAAGCGCCGTCCTGAGCGCCGTCGCCCGGTCGGCAGTCGTCTGGTTGGTGAAGATGAGAACGAGCGCCGCCCCCGGCTGGCGGAGCCGAACCTGGCGGCCCGACACTACGGAGGTGATGGTTTGGTCGGGCGCCAACCGAGCCTCTTCCCCCATGCGATTCTCCTCGTGAATCGGATTCGCTTCGAGGGCCGATTATGCCTCGGAGAGACACTCCTTGCGAGGGACGACCGGCTCCCTTGCCAAGGCAGCTCCCCACGCCGTAACGTTCCCTCGCGATGCCCTACGCCCACGCCAACGGAATCGATCTCTACTACGAAACCTTCGGGAATCCTGGCGACCCTCCGGTCCTCCTGGTGATGGGGCTCGGCGCCCAGCTCATCCTCTGGGAGGAGGAGTTCTGTCGGGGACTGGCCGACCGCGGCTTCTTCGTCATCCGGTACGACAACCGCGACGTCGGCCTCTCCACGAAGATCGAGGGCGGCCCCGAGCCCGACATCCAGAAGGCGCTGGCGGGCGACCACTCGACCGCTTCCTACACGCTCTGGGACATGGCCGATGACGCCGCCGGCCTGCTCGACGCCCTGGGCATCGAGCACGCCCACGCCGTCGGCGCCTCGATGGGAGGCATGATCGTCCAATGCCTGGCGATCGCCCACCCGCAGCGGGTCCGGTCGCTGGTGTCCATTATGTCGACTGTCGGCAACCCGAACGTCGGCCAGCCGAAGCCCGAGGCCATGGCCGCCCTGCTCGCTCCGCCGCCGCCCACGCGCGAGGAGGCCATCGAGCAGGCCGTGCGGACGTGGCGGGTCATCGGCTCGCCGGCCTACCCGCGCGACGAAGCCGAGCTGCGGGCGCAAGCAGCGGCAGCCTACGACCGGTGCTGGTACCCCATCGGCACGGCCCGCCAGCTCGTCGCCATCCTCGCCACCGGCGACCGGACGGAGGCGCTCCGTTCGGTGCGCGTCCCGGCGCTCGTCATCCACGGCGAGGACGACCCGCTCGTGACCCTGAGTGGCGGCGTCGCCACCGCCGAGGCGATTCCGGGTGCGAAGCTGGTCACCTTCCCGGGGATGGGGCACGACCTGCCCCGCCAGCTTTGGCCGCAGATCCTTGATGCCATCGCGGAGCACGCCCGCGCCGCCGACGCGTCCCGCTAGCCGGCGTCCTTAGAGCCGCAGCGGCCGCACCGGGGAGAGGATGAGGTCAGGCTCCTCGCGCCAGCGATCGGCCGGGAGCACGTCCACGTACAGCTCCACCTCGTTCCCGTCGGGGTCGAGTACGTAGAGGCTGTGCGTCACCGTGTGGTCGGCAGTGCCGACAACGGGCACGCCCGCCTCCTGGAGCTGGCGCGCGGCTTCGCGCAGCTCCTCGTCGCTGTCACCGATTTTCAGCCCGATGTGGTAGAGCCCGACCCGCGGAGACGGCGGGACGGGATGAGCCCCTTCGCCAACCTCGATGAGCAGAAGCTCGTGGTGTGTCCTCCCCGAGGAGTAGAGCGCGGCCCGTTCGCCCCAGAGGGCGATCTCCTCCCATCCCAAGAGGTCGCGGTAGAACCGGCGCGAGCGCTCGAGGTTGCGGACGTAGAGGACGACGTGCCCCAGTTCGCGGACGCGCATGACTGCAACCCCCTTCCAGGCGAAGATACCAGCTTCAGGGGCCCTCCGGCGGCGAGATCAGCTGCGTTTGGGTGACGACGGCCAAGAGCCTCCCATCGGGGTCGGTGACCCGGGTTTGCCAGGTCATCGTGCGGCGGCCCTTGTGGAGCGGGGTCGTCTCGCCGCGCACGACCGTTCCCTCGCGCCCTGGAGCGAAGAAGTTGCTCTTCGACTCGATGGTGGTGGTCCCGGCACCCGGCGGGATGGTCGCGACCGTCGCCACCGCACCGAGCGTGTCGGCGAAGGCCATGATCGCCCCACCATGGAGGATGCCCGGTACCGTGCACAGCTCGCGGCGAACCTCGAGCTCCGCCGTGACGCGTTCGGGCGAGACTTCGAGGAGGCGGACGCCGAGGAGGTCGGGGAGGAAGCCCCGCAGGCGGTCGCGGTAAGCGTCGAGACGTTCGGTCATTGGGTAGGCTCCTTCCGGCCGCCTGGGGAGGCCCGTTCCCCGGCGCGGGGGTTGCGGATAGGATACCCCTCAGGCCGCGGCCCGCCGAACCCGCGGCACACGCCCCTGGAGGTCGCTATGCGGTACGAAATCCGGTACAGCCCCTCCTACGCCTTGGCCATCATCGCCCTCGACGCGGGTGAGGCGATCCAGGCGGAGGCCGGAGCTATGGTCAGCATGTCGGACGGCATCCGCATGGACACCGGCGTGCGCGGCGGGCTGATGGCCGGCCTGAAGCGCACCCTTCTCGGCGGGGAAAGTTTCTTCATCAACACCTTCACCGCCGAGCGGCCAGCACACGTGACCGTGGCGCCGTCGCTGCCGGGGGACATCATCGCCCTGGAGGTCGGCGACCAGCCCCTCTTCGTGCAATCCGGTTCGTTCCTGGCCGCCACGCCCGAGGTGAAGGTCGACACCTCGTGGGGCGGCGCGAAGACGTTCTTCTCGAGCGAGGGCCTCTTCCTTCTGAAGTGCACCGGGCAGGGAACGGTGTGGCTTTCGAGCTACGGCGCCATCCACGAGGTGAACCTCGAACCGGGCGAGCGGTACATCGTCGACACGGGCCACATGGTGGCCTTCGATGCATCGGTGAAGTACGAGGTCGGTCGTGCAGGGGGATGGAAGTCGACGCTCCTAGGCGGGGAGGGGCTGGTGTGCAAGCTCACAGGGCCCGGGCGGTTCTACCTGCAGACGCGCAGCCCGGCGAGCTTCCTGTCGTGGCTCGTCCCCAAGCTTCCGGGCAAGCGCGAATAGGACCCCGCTATCCAATCTCGATCCCATCGACGCCCAGCAGCGCCCAGAACTCCCCCTCTTCGATCATCGGAATCCCGTATCTCCTGGCCATCCGGGCTTTGGTCGATTGGGAGTAAAGGTCGGCGCACACAAGGACGTCGAGCTTCTTCGTCACCGAGTCTCTCACGACCAATCCCGCCCTGCGCGCGAGCCTCTCGGCCATTTCGCGGGAGAGGTACTCCCCCTTGTAGCGGCACATCGATTCCCCGGTGAAACAAACGCTCATCCCGGGAGTAAGCTGCAGCCCGGCGGCAGGCGGAGCGGGGGGCATCCGCCGTGCGTCCTGCACCAACGCCTCGAGCTCCTCGTCCGGCACGCCCAGCAGGCGCGACACGTCCCACAGATACTCCCGCTCTTCGTCCGAAATGCGGCCGTCCTCCCAGGCGTAAGCGACTGCCGAGCGGAGAAACTCCCGGTGAAGCTCGGCGAGCGTCTCGGAAGTGAGGCCCCACGACAGCGCCACCTCGGCAAGAGCTCGCTCCTCGTCCGGCGTCAGGCTGCGGTCCTCCAGGGCCCGCGAGAGGAGCTCGAGGTACGCATGCGCTCCTGGACTCTCATGGCGAGGTGTGGGGACCCGGTCGAACATGCCAGCGAGTGGCGTGCGTTCGAGCCCTGGGGAGGAGATGCGCGATTTCGGCCGACCCCTGACCGGGATTCGCGGCCAATCGCTCCCCGGGCTCGGCTGCCGTATGGTCGCGGCCTCCAGAACGGTGGGGTGAGGACCCCGCTGCAAAAGGTGTAGGAAGAGACGAGCGGTCGCCTCGGCATCGTCGGCAGCCACGTGCCAGGACCTCGGCGGCAGGCCGCAAAGTTCGCAGAGGGTCGCCAGACGGTAGTTGGGCGCATCCAGCTCTCTCCGTGCCAGTTCCAGCGTGCAAATGCCACGCAGGGGCGGCAGCGGAGCCCCGATGCGCAGGAATTCCGACACGAGGAATCCCGCGTCGAACCGCGCGTTGTGCGCGACGAGCAAACGGCCCTCGAGCCGCGCTGCGACATGCCCGGCGATGTCCCCGAACTCCGGCGCGTCGACGAGGTCTCTGGGGCGTATCCCGTGTCGTCGCACGGGCCCCGGGTCTCTCCTGGGATTCACCAACGTGTCGAATCGTTCCTCCACCTTCCCTGTCGGGTCGAGGGTTACGAGCGCAACTTCGACGACCCGATCTCTGCGGGGAAAGAACCCGGTCGTTTCGAGGTCGACGACCACGACTGGAGCGGGGAGCTTGGCCCGAATGACCGGTAGCGCCTCCGGAGAGCCACGTACGATATTCCGCTCTCTTCGGAACCCCCAGAATGGCATTCTCTCGCCCTGCGGTCACGGAAATTGGGAGAATTCTATTCCCCGAAAATACGGGCCGTACAGGAGGAATCCTCTACCCTTCCGCGGCGGTGCGGAGGGCGCGAAGGTTCGCCGGCGGGGTGTCCGGAGGCACGGTGCATTCCGGCGCGAGGAGGAATCGCCACCCGCTCGTCGACTCGATGGCATCGTGCGCCTCCCCAGCCACCTCCTCGGGAGTCCCCGAAGGCATCGTCCGGCGGTGGTCGACGCCGCCCATCACCGCCGCCCCAGTCCGCGCCTGCACCTCCGCCAACGAAGGGTTCCCAGCCGAGCGCGAGGCCCAGTGGAAGGCCGCCGCCGGATAGTCGAGCAGCTCGAAGAGGAGGTTCCGCTCGCGGCAGACGTGGAGTATGGTGAACGGCGCCCCCGCCGCCGCCTCGAGAACCCGGAGGTCGTACGGCCGGGCGAATCGTCGGTGCTCCTCGGCTCCGATGGTGTCCGATGTTCCCCACTCCACCGTCGCGAAGAAGATCCCCGAGGCACCCCGTTCGAGGCAGGCCGCGACGTAGGCCGCCAGCGTCTCGGCCACCGCCCCCAGCGCGCCCTCCAGGAGTTCGGGGGCCTCAGCCATCGCCCGACGCACCGGCTCGACACCGCCCGCTGCGCGGCTGAGCACCGCCAGCGGACAGAAGAGCGTCTGAACGACCGGCGCCTCACCAGCGAGAGCCCCGGTGACCCGGGCGAGGGCATCGAGCTGCTCGGCGAACGGCGCCGACGTGCGCGGGTCGATGGGCGCGAAGCGACTCAGGTCGGCAGGCTCACGCCATGCCGGCTCGAGGAGCTCGGGCTGGCGACCCGGGAGCGGCCGGAAGCGCGCTCCCCAGGCCTCGGCGTAGTAGGTCGCCCTGGGGTTCAGCTTGATGAAGTCCCATCCGTAGCGGCGGTACGCCTCCAGCGCTGCCTCCGCCAGCTCGGCCGCCGACCACTCGCGGCCGAAATCGTGCCACCAGGCGGAAACCGGCACCCGGTCGACCGGTTCGCCCCGCAAGGCCGCCATCACACGCTCGAACCGTTCGCTGGCCACGGTCGAGGGGCAGTATAGCCCCGCGGCAGCCCTTCGTCTGTCACCAACGGCGCTGTTAACGTTGACATTCACCTCCTCCCGACGCTACGGTCGGGTCGATGCTCCTCGCTTCGGACGCACCGCTGGCCCGCATCGCCGCAGAGCTCTGCGCTGCCCGCGGCAACTACGTTTCGGGCGAACGCCTCGCTCAGTCGCTCGGGCTCAGCCGGAACGCCGTTTGGAAGCACGTCCTCCGGCTCCGGCGCCTCGGCTACCAGGTAGAGTCGAGCCGCCGCCTCGGTCACCGGCTGGTATCGCCCTCGAGCCGTCCCTTTCCCTGGGAGGTCGCGCAGGCGCTGCGAACGCGCACCTTCGGGCGCGCCTACCGTTTCGTCGACCGAGCCGATTCTACCCAGGCGATCGCGCGGGCCTGGGCCGCGAACGGCGCGCCCGAGGGCGCGGTCGTGCTCGCCGAGGAGCAGACCGCGGGTCGAGGCCGGAAGGGGGCGTCCTTCATCGCTCCCCGGGGCGGGCTCTGGTGCTCGATCGTCCTTCGGCCGCAGCGGCCCGCCACCGAGGCGCCCGTGCTCGCCATGCTCGGCGCCGCTGCCGCCGCCGCAACGCTGGCGCGACTGGGCGCCCCGGACGTCTCCCTCTGGTGGCCGAAGGAGGTGCTCGTCCGAGGCCGGAAGGCGGGAGGCGTCCTCGCCGAGGTGGCCGCCGACCAGGACGACATCCGCGAGGCCATCCTCGGCATCGGGCTGAACATCAACCTCCGTCCGGAGGACTTCCCACCCGGCATCCGGGAGCACGCCGTCTCCCTGCTGATGCTCTCCGGGGAAGAGGTGTCCCTCGCCCGAGCGGCGGCAGACCTGTTCGAAGAGCTCGAGTCCCTTGCCGACGCCTACCGGTCCGAGGGGCCACCGGCGGTGGCGCGCGCCTGGCGCGCCTTCCCCGGGCTCGAAGGCCGGCGCGTCCGCGTCCAAACACCGGAGGGCGAGGTGCGCGGCGTGGTTCTCGGGGTCTCCGATGCGGGAGCCCTCCGGGTCGCGAGGGGCAGCGAGGAAGTAGCCATCGCTTCGGGCATCGTTCTCCCCGAGGGGGAAGCATGAGCGCGGCCTCACTACGAGCGGTACCCACTTCGAAGCCGGCGGGACGGCGATGCCGGCGGTAACCGTGAACGGGATGGAGATCGCCTACGCCGACCGCGGCGACCCCACCGGCCGACCGGTTCTCTTCCTTCCGGGGCTGGGGGGAGACGGACGCTGGTGGCGCCCGGTGACGGACCGCTTCGCCCGCCCCTTCCGCTGCCTCCTGGTGGACCCGCGCGACGCCGGGCGGAGCGGGCGCGCCTCCAAGCCGTACACCGTCGCCGATATGGCGATCGACATCGCCTGCCTCGCCGACGCCCTCGGGCTGGAGCTCTTCGACGTCGTGGGGTTCTCCATGGGCGGCGCCATCGCCCAGGAGCTCGCCATTACCCGCCCGGAGCGGGTGCGCCGGCTGGTGCTCATCGCCACCTACACTTCCGGGGACCCGCGAGGGAGCGAACTCTTCCGCGGGCTGGCGGCGCTTCGCCGACGGCTGCCGGCCGCCGAGTACTGCCGCATCCTCTTCCCCTGGGTTTACACGCACGGCGAGTACCGGCGCCCCGGGTTCATCGAGGAGGCGATTGCGCGAGCTGCCGCCGACCCCCTGTGGCAAGAGCCCGAGGCGTACGAGCGCCAGGTGGAGGCGGCCATCGCCTACTGCTCCGAAGGACGTCTCGGTGCGGTCCGTGCCCCCGCGCTCCTCATCTTCGGCGACGAAGACCTCATGACGCCCCTGCGCTTCGCCCGCCGTCTGCTGGCCGAACTGCCGGATGCGCGCCTGGCGGTCCTGGCCGGCGCAGGCCACGGCCTCCTCGCTACACGCCCCACCGAGGTCGCAGCACTCATCGAGGGTTTCCTCGCCGAAGCGTGAGGGCGCCCTACGCCAGACGCTTCCATTCGCCCGCGGGTGTGCGACGGTAGAGCGACCCGGGCGGCAGCGCGCCGGCGACCGGTCCGCCCCACAGGGCGGCGGCGAGGATCCTAACCCCCTGAACCACCCGCGGACCCGGGCGGGAGAAGTGCCCGTTGGCGTCGACCGCGAAAAGGCGACCCTCCCTCACGGCGCGCAGGTCCTGCCAGTCGGGGTACGCGTTGGCGAACTCGGGGAAGCGCCGCACCGTTTCCTCGGCATCGAAGCCACAGGGCGCGAGAACGATGACGTCCGGGTCTGCGGTCGCCAGCTCCTCCCAGGCGATGCGTCGAGAGGGCTCGCCCGGCCGCCCGAACACGTCACGGCCGCCTGCCGCCTCGACCATCTCCGGCACCCAGTGGCCCCCGCAGAAGAGGGGGTCGAGCCACTCGCAAAGGAACACCGACGGCCGCGTCCCGGCCCGAGGGGCGACGAGCGCCCGCACCGCGGCCAGCTCCTCGCGAAGGCCGCCCGCGAGGGCTGCGCCCCGCTCGGGGACGCCCAGCGCCTGGGCCGCCCGCTCGATGCAGGTGAAGATCCCCTCCAGGTCCTCCGGGTCGAGGGAGACGATCGCCGCCGAGCGGGGCATGGTACATACCGCTCCTTCGACTGCGTCGTACGGAACGGCGCAGACATCGCAGAGCGCCTGAGTGAGGACCACGTCCGGCTCCAGCCGACGGAGGAGCTCAGCATCGAGCTCGTACACCGTGTGGGCGTCGCCCCGCAACGAGGCCGACACCGCGCGGTCGATCTCCCGCGACGGGAGGGATGGAGGCAGAAGGCTGCGTGTCAGCTTGGGAAGCGCCCGGACCTCGGGCGGCGTGTCGCACTCGTGCGTCACCCCGACCAGACGGTCGGCCAGCCCGAGGCCTGCCACAATCTCGGTCGCGGAGGGGAGGAGGGAGGCGATGCGAGCGGCGGGCATGGCTCCATGGTACCCCCGGCTCGAGCCTCCGGCAGGCGTCGCGCCCTCCGAACGCGGTTCACGACGTAGACTCGGTCCCGGTGCCCAAGCTTCGCCTCTTCGCGTTCGCCCGCGACCACCGGGGAATCCTCTCCTCACAGCAGGTGCTCCGAGCCATTTGGCTGGGTGCACTGATCGGCACCGTGGCCGGCTTCGGCGCCATCGGGTTCTTCCTCGCCATCGAGCACAGCACCGACTTCTTCCTCGGTCGGCTCGCCGGGTACCGCCCTCCGCAGCCTCTGGGAGAAGGCGGGGGAGCGGGTGTGGGGCCGGCCCGGGCATGGGCGCTTCCGCTCGTGCTCGGCCTGGGCGGCCTGCTCTCGGGCGTCATCGTCTTCTCGCTCGCCCCCGAGGCTGAGGGGCACGGGACCGATGCGGCCATCGCTGCCTTCCACCGGCGTGCCGGAAGGGTCAACCTGCGGGTCATCCCCGTGAAGCTCGTCGCCTCGGCCATCACCATCGGCTCGGGCGGAGCCGCAGGCAGGGAGGGGCCGACGGCCCAGGTGGGTGCCGGCTTCGGGTCGCTCATCGCCGATTTGCTCCGTCTCGGACCCGCCGAGCGCAGGCGTGCCCTCGCCGCCGGGATGGGTGCCGGCATCGGAGCGATCTTCCGCGCGCCACTCGGGGGAGCGATGATGGCGGCCGAAGCCCTCTACCGCCACGACCTCGAGGCGGACGTCATCCTCCTGGGGCTCATCGCCTCCATCACCGCCTACGCCATCTTCGGCGCCTGGAGCGACTACGAGCCGATGTTCGGCTTGGCGCAGGGCTTCACCTTCCGCCATCCCCAAGAGCTCATCTGGTACGCAATCCTCGGGGTGCTGTGCGGAGCCATCGGCATCCTCTACGTCAAAACGTTCTACGGCACCCGTGCCCTCTTTCGGCGGCTGCGGATGCCGGCCATGCTGAAGCCCGCCCTGGGCGGCCTCGCCGCCGGCGCCATCGGTTTCGCTGCACCGGAGGCCATCCACGTCGGGTACGGCTTCGTGCAGCAGGCGCTCACCCGGGAAGGGGCACTCTCGTTCGACCTCTGGCTTCTCCTCCTCCTGCCGTTCGCACGCATCCTCACCACCTCGCTCACGGTCGGTTCCGGGGGTTCGGGGGGCGTTTTCGGTCCGGGGATGGTCATCGGCGGTCTGACGGGCGCCGGGGCGTGGCGGTTGCTCCACGGCGTGCCGGGATTCCCCGCCGAGCCCGGCCCCGTCGTGATCGTGGCGATGATCGCCACCTTCGGGGCGGTGGCCCACGCGCCGCTGGCGATGCTGCTGATGGTCGGCGAAATGACGGGGAACCTCTCCTTGCTCGCTCCGGCGATGCTTGCGGTCGCGGTCGCCACGCTGCTGGTAGGCGACGTCACCATCTACGAGGCCCAAGTACCGACGCGCGCCGATTCCCCCGCCCACCGCGGGCGGTACGCCTTCCCGCTCCTCTCCACGTTGCCGGCCGGCCGAGCGGCCTACCCCGTCCCGCTGCTCGAGGCATCCGTTCCTGCCGCCGCCGCGCTCGAAGCGCTTCGGGCCTCCCATGCTTCCTTCGGCATCGTCGTCGAGAACGGACGCATCGTCGGGGAGCTCACGGCCGAAGACGCACGGACCGCTGCCGGGTCGCCTCGCACCGCCGGCTCGCTGGCGCGCCCAATTCCCGCGGTGGTCACGGCCGAGACGCCGCTGGACGAAGCGCTCGACCTGCTCGCGAACCACGAACGACGATGGCTGCCGGTGGTACAACGACCGGGCGGACCGGTGGTCGGAGCCATCGATACGAGGACACTCCTCCGCGCCTACCGCCGCGCGGTGCGGATGCAAGCGAGACCGGTTGCCCCGATCGGCGAGGGGCTCGAAGCTATCCAGCTCGTCCTGCCGCCCGATAGCCCGCTCGCCGGGAAGAAGCTCGCGGAGGCGAATCTGCCTCCTGGTGTCCGGGTCCTCGTCTTCACGCGCCAGGGCGAAACGGCGGTGCCCTCGGGCGACACCCGACTGGAGGCGGGCGACGTCGTCACCGTGGCCCTGCCTCCGGGGCGTCGCGATGCCGTCCTGAAAGCGGTCCTCGGAACCATCGGCGCTGCGGGGCTCTGAGCGCGCCCCATCTTCGAGGGCACCAGGTTACACTGGCGCCATGACCCGCGCGGCGGCCTTCGCCGCGGTCGTAATCCTCCTGGTCGTCGCCGGCTGCGGCCGAGAACCTGCGCCCACCCCGACCCGGGGGTCGACGCCCTCCGTTCCCCGCGACACTGCCTCACCCTCCGCCCCTGCCTCGACGGCCACACCTCTCCCGAGACCGTCCCCCTCCCCAGGCTCCTCGACGACGGTTGCCCCGGAGGAACGAACCTACACCGTCCAGCCGGGCGACACCCTCTTCTCCATCGCACGCCGCTTCGGCACAACCGCCGATGACATCGCCGCCCGCAACAGCATCGCCGACCCGAACCGCATCGAGACCGGCATGGTGCTCGTCATCCCCTCGGCCACGGTGCCCACGCCCTCTCCCGACGTTCCCACCCCGAGCACCCTCATCCGCCACGGCGACCGCGCCAGCAGGGTGGTGGCCCTCACCTTCGACATGGGCGGCCGCGTCGAGCCCGCACTCGACATCATGCGCTGGCTCATCGCCCGGGGCGTGCCCGCCACGATCTTCATCACCGGTGCGATGGTCGAAAGCCCGAACACCGACGCAGGACGGGAGGTCGTGGCCCTCGTCGCCGCACACCCCGAGCTGTTCGAATTGGGAAACCACAGCTACTCCCATCCCGACTTCCGGGAGCTGGACGCCGACGCCATCCGCCGCGAACTCCTCCGCACGGAGGCGGCGGTAGCCGCGGCCGCCCCCGGGCTCGCCATGCGTCCCCGCTTCCGCCCGCCCTACGGAGGCGTCGACGAGGCCGTGCTCGCCGCGGTGGGCGCAGTGGGGTACGGCCAGACGGTCCTCTGGGACATCGACACCATCGACTGGCGGCCGGTCTCGGAGGGAGGCCCCACGGCGGCGGAGATCGCCGCCAAGGTCGTCGGCCAAGTCCAGGGCGGCTCCATCATCCTCATGCACCTCGGCGGCTACGAGACGCTCGCCGCGCTGCCCGCCATCGTCGACGGCCTGCTCGCCCGCGGCTTCACCCTGGTCCGCGTGAGCGAGGTCGTGCCCTCGCCCACGGGGGCCGTTCGCTAGCTGCAGCGAAGGCGACCGGCGTCGTACGAACCTCGGACCGGGGCCTGGCCCGTCCGAGTCGCCGAACCACCGTGAAAGGACCCACCCGGGCCCGGGAGCGCTCACGTCCGTTCGGCGGCCCTCCCGGTCGCGGCGGGGCTCCGGTTGCAGCTCGCGTCCGCCTGCGGCGGGAGGGACGACCTCCTTCCCCAAGGGATGGGGGGTCCGCCGGACAGACGGGTCGTGCTGCCGGCAGAATTGCTGGCCGCCGCCGAAGAGGAACTCCCCGGCCTTGCTCGCTTCGCTCCGCGAGAGCTACCCCGGTTACGACTCTCGGCCTAGGTGGAGCGCCAGGTAAGCGCGTTCGACTTCATCACCTTGGACATGCCCGATGCCGAGGCCGGCGTCGGCTTCATCATGAACCTGAACGTCTCCAATTTCCCGGCAGACTCCACTCCTCCCGTCCGCGAGGTGGTGGCGGGCGACCTCGAGAACCTCGAGACCGCGTTGGAGGCGGAAGTGCTTGGGGTGGAGGAACTTCCGGTCGCGGGCGTGCCGGCCATCCGCGCTTCGCCGCACACGCGCGCCATCCACTTCCACCTGCTGCAAACCCTGTGGGGCTTCCGCACCGGAGGAGCCTCGCGCCTCGATCCCCTGTGGTTCAAAGCGGAATGGCTGCGCCGCGACGACAAGGAGCCGGTTTTCGACCGAGATCGCCGAGAGCTTCCGCCTGCGCGACCGAGCAGGCGGTGCGAACCCGGGAGCTGCGCCAACGCGATGCAGCCGGCACGATAGCCGCGCATGAGCGTGAGCGAGGCGGCAGCGGGGGCCATTTTGGCGGTCGTCTATGCCGGGCTTGCCCTCGGCTTCCTCCCGGGCGTACGCATGAACCGGGCAGGCATCGCGGTCACGGGCGCGGCATTGGTGGTGGCGCTCGGCCTGCTCGACTTGGAGGAAGCCTGGGCGGCGCTCGATGCGGTCACCCTCGTGTTCCTCTTCGGTGTCATGGTCCTCAACGCGCAGCTCGCCCAGAGTGGGTTCTTCGCCGCTGTCATGGCCAGGCTGGTGCGTTTCGCCGCGAGCCCCTTCGCCTTCCTTGTGGCGCTCGTCTTCGGAGCCGGAGCGCTCTCCGCCGTCTTCCTCAACGACACGATGGCCATCATGCTCACGCCGTTGGTGGTGCTCGCCTCTCGCGCGTATCGCGTTCGCCCGCTCCCCAATCTGCTCGCGCTCGCTGCAGCCATGAACATCGGCTCTGTCGCGACCGTCAACGGTAACCCGCAGAACATCATCGTGGGCTCGCTCTCCAGGATCTCCTTGGACGGTTCGTCGCGGAGCTCCTGCCCGTCGCAGCCGCCGGCCTCGTCCTCGAGGTGGCCTGGCTCTGGTTCCTCTTCCCCGAGGTCCGCTCGCGCGCGCCCGTCGCCCACGGCCGGCCCTTCCGCTATCGGGTACACCGCTGGCTCGCCTGGAAAGGGGGCATCGCCGCCGCAGGGATGCTGGCGGCGTTCGTCCTCGGCGCTCCCTATGCCGAAGCGGCGCTCGTCACGGCCGCGATCCTCCTCGTCTCACGTCGTGTCCGCTCCGAGCGCCTCCTGGAGCGGGTCGATTGGCAGCTCCTCCTCCTCTTCGGAGGGCTGTTCATCGTCACCCGCGGCGTCGACGAGCTCGGCGTTCTCGAGCTCGCGGCCAACATGGCCCGCAGCACCCCCGCCTTCGCGCTCCTCACCGCCGGGCTTTCGAACGTCATCTCCAACGTCCCCGCCGTGCTCCTCTTGGCCCCGCTCGTGCCTCCGGGAGACGAGGCCCGCTGGCTCCTCCTGGCGGCCGTTTCGACGCTGGCCGGCAACCTCACCCTCTTGGGCTCGGTCGCGAACCTCATCGTGGCCGAGGCCGCCCGCCGCGAGGGCGAACGCCTCGGTTTCTGGGATCATTTCAAATTCGGCGCGCCTCTCGCTGCCGTCACATGTCTGCTCGCCGCCGCCTGGCTCCTGCGCTGAGGCGTACCGGGCCGTGCTAGACTCCTCGAGGACGATGTTCCGGCCCCCAGGACGTGTCCCGACCTCCGCCCGCCTCATGGCCGTCGCCGCGGCCGCGGCCGTGGTCGTGGTGGCATGCGGCGGGGGCGGCAGCGGGCGCGACCTTCCCCTTCCGGAGCGGACGCTCGCCGTGAGCAGCGCTGCCTTCGAAGACGGCTCCTCGATCCCCGTTCACCTGCGAGGGGGCCGACCGCTCTCCGCCGCTTGCCTGGGAGAGCGGCCCGCCTGGCACCGCAGCCTATGCGATCGTTGTCGACGACCCCGACGCGCCGGGCGGCATCTTCGTCCACTGGACGGTGTGGAACCTCCCCCCATCCGACACCAGCCTGCCGGCCGGAGCGAGCAGCAGCGGCACCCTGCCCCCGGCTGTGCGCGAGGGTCGGAACGACTTCGGCCGGAACGGCTGGGGAGGCCCTTGCCCCCCGAAGGGCGACGAGGCTCACCGTTACCGCTTCCGCGTGTACGCCCTCCGCGAGCCCCTCGACCTGCCGCCCGGAGCACCGCCCGGCCGCGTGCTCGACCGCCTGGAGGGCAACGTGCTCGCCTGGGGCGAGCTCACCGGCACCTTCGCCCGCTAGACGGCCCGGCGCAGCGCCCTTCGGCCGAGGAAGCGCCGGAGCTGTGCCGACTCCATCGCCGGCGCGAAGTAGCGCCCCTGGGCGAAGGTGCACCCGACTTCCCGCACCAAGGCTGACTGCTCCGGACTTTCGACCCCCTCCGCCGTGACGGTCAGGCCGAGCCCCTCGGCAAGCTGTACCACGGATTGCACGATGGCGGTCGCCCGTTCGCTTCGGCCGAGGGAGGCCACGAAGGACGCGTCGACCTTCAGCCCGTCGACGGGTAGGAGCTCGAGGTAGGAGAGCGACGAGTACCCCGTGCCGAAGTCGTCGATGACGACGCGGACGCCTAAGGCGCGGAGCTCGGCGAGGTTCTCGGCCGCGGTGGACACGTCCCGCATGAGCACGGTTTCGGTGATTTCGACCCCCAGCACTGCCGGGTCCGCCCCCGCGCGGGCCAGTGCGGCCCGGACGATCCCGGCCAAGCCCGGCTGGGAGAACTCCGTGGCGCTGAGGTTCACAAAGACGACGGGCGCCGGCCCTGCCGCTGGGACGGCGCTCCGCAGGTCGACCGCTTGCCGCGCGGCCTCCTCGATGACCCAACGTCCGATTTTCAGGATCTCCCCCGATTCCTCGGCGAGCTCGAGGAACTGCGCCGGCGTCAGCACGCCCCTGTGTGGATGATGCCAGCGCAGCAACGCTTCGAATCCCGCTACGAGGCCATCGTCCAGCCGGTAGATGGGCTGGTAGTGGAGCCGCAACTGCCCGCGCTTCACCGCTCGTCGCAGCCCCGCCTCCAGGGTCAGCCGCTCCTCCGCCGGCTCCTCCCATTCCGCCGCGAAGAGTGCGAATCTCCCTCGTCCCTCCTCTTTCGCCCGGTACAGCGCGATGTCGGCGTGGCGCAGCAGGTCCTGGGCTGTATCGCGGCCTGGCACGCCGACGGCGACGCCAACGCTCGCGGTGGCGACCAGGTCGTGACCGTCGATCGAATAGGGGCGCTCGCAGGCCGCCAGGACCGCACGCGCACACTCGATCGCCTCGGCCTCGGCCCGCTCTCCGCGGATGAGCAGCACGAACTCGTCCCCGGCGAGTCGGGCGAGGAGACGGTGAGGCGCCATCAGTCGTTGGAGGCGCCGGCTGAGCACCACGAGCAGCCGGTCGCCCGTTCCGTGTCCGAGGCTGTCGTTGATGAGCTTGAAGCGGTCCAGGTCGAAGAGGAGGATCGCCACCTGCTCATCGGGACCGGCGTCGCGGAGCGCCTGTCTCAGCGCCGCGAGGAACCGCGCGCGGTTGGGGAGTCCGGTCAGCGGATCGTGGTACGCCTGGTGTACGAGCGCGTCCGCCGAACTCCGGTACGCCTCTGCCAGGGCCAGGATAGCGCGGCCCGCATCCCGGACCTCGGCCAGCGCCAGGCCGCCACTGGGCAGCGGTTCCCCTCGCTCCGCGAGCGCCAGCAGTCTGCGCACTTCCCGGAAGGCTCGGCGTGTGGCCAGGGAGCACGCGAATCCGGCAGTGGTCGCCCCTGCGGCAGCGGAGAGGGCGGCTGCCGGCACCGCCGCCGCTGGCGGTGCGGCGAGAGCTGCAGCGACGGGCAGGAAGGCGGCGAAAGCGACGACCCTCGCGACGAAACCCGCCAGCGATCCGCCAACCGCGGCCCGCAGGACGAGGCCCCACAGCACCCGCACCGGAGACAATGGCCCGCTCCCAGGCAACCCTTCTGGATTCCGTCCTCATTCGAACAGTCGACGCCCGAGTGCGCGGTCGAAAGTGGTTCGCCCCTCAGCGGAGCATCCATTCGCCGAAGAACCAGCGGGGGCGGGCGCGAGGGCCGTAACTCAACCCGAACCGCCGGATGGCCGTGTCCCGCACCAAATCCACCGCCTCCTGGGGCGAGTCGGTGATGGCCAGCGAGGCCAGGTCGGCGGGGTCGATGGTGCCCTCACGGAGCAGCGTATCGCGCATGAAGTCGATGAGCGGCCGCCAGAACTCCCTCCCGAACAGCACCACGGGGAAGTTTTCGATTTTCCCCGTTTGGATGAGCGTCGCCGTTTCGAACACCTCGTCGAGCGTCCCGAGCCCGCCGGGGAAGACGATGAAGGCGTAGGAGTACTTGACCAGCATCACCTTGCGGACGAAGAAGTAGCGGAAGGTGACCAGCTTATCGAGGTAGGGGTTCGGGTACTCGTTCGGGAGGTCGATGAGGCAGCCGACGGAGAGGCCACCTGCCTCCTTGGCGCCGCGGTTGGCCGCTTCCATGATGCCGGGGCCGCCGCCGGTCATGACCGTGAACCCCGCTTCGGCGAGCAGGCGGCCGGTTTCGCGCGCCGCCTGGTAGTAGGGGTTCTCGGGGGTGAAGCGGGCCGAGCCGAAGATGGTGACGCAGGGGCCGACGAAGTGGAGGGCGCGGAAGCCCTTCATGAATTCGGCGAAGATGCGGAGAGCGCGGGCGAGCTCCGAGCCGCGGGGTTGCGGACCGGAGAGGAAGCGGCGCTCCTCGCGTCCGTTGGGGAGGACGGTGCCGTAGGGCGGCACCGCTTGGGGTCGGTCGTCGCGCTCGGCCATGGCACTTCGATCTTCGGCCGCAGCCGCGCCGCCCGCCAGTGGTGGAGCTCACGCGCTCACGGGGCCGCGTCCTCGCTCAGTTCCGCGTAAGGCCCGGCACTACGACCCGATGCGGCCCAGCCGTCGGCGGCGTCGGTGTGGGAGTCGGAGTCGGGGTGGGGCTGCGAGTCGGCGTTGGCGTGGGCGTTGGTGTCGGTGTCGCTGTTGGGGTCGGAGTGGGAGCAGGCGAAGCCAGAGAGTAAGCAAAGGAGCACCCTCGGGATTGGCAATAGGAAACAAGAGCGGTCACAACCTCGCTCGTGAACATCACTCCCCAGTTTCGAGTCGGACTTTGCCCAGTTAGCACCCCCATCACAACAGCGGTCGAGGAGTACGGCCAGTATGCCCGACTGCCCTCTGGCTTTACCAAAATCACCGCCGAACCGCTTTGCCCTGGCTCGCCGTCGATAGAGGTCCCAAACAGCGGCTCGCCCCATACTTCATCCGGATACCACGCGCTCGACGCCGGCTGAACCTGACCCACCATCTGACATCCGCTTTCACCGCAAGCCGACTCCGGATATCCCATGGACATAAGCCGAAAGTCCTGTCGGAAGAGCCTGGGATCTATCGGCACGATCCACGGTGCGGACACAGTAGGGAACGGGCCAATCTGGGGCGCATCCCAGCTTGCTTCTCGTATCTTGATCAGAGCTATGTCATATTTCAGGCTTTCTGGTTCGGGTGCCTCCACCCATCCTCTGGGGATGGCAAAGTCTTCGATGTAGGCCACCCCGCCGCCGTACGGGAATACAGGTCGCCCGAACGCGTCGATTGTTGCCCCAGGCACAACCAGGACAGCCGCCGCAACGGATAGCGACTGCCTATCGTACAAGCAATGAGCCGCCGTAATCCCGGCGTTCCAGTTGAGCAATAAGCCTGAGCAAATCTTCGCCGTGTCGTTATCAAAAAGCGCGATATTGAGGGTCACCCACTTCGCAACTGAGTTCGTGATTAATCTCTGGTCGGTGATTGGCACCCTATCGTCCGGGCTAAAGACCGTCGCCCCCGAAACGTTTCCTGAATTAGGAAGCGGGAGGGGATTCGGTGCGTTCTGGAGAACGCGGTAGACCTCACGCTCGGCCCACTTCGACAGTTCTGGATGACTCGGAACGGGCAGCGGCGCCCACGGATCGGAGGGCGGGTCCGCAACGCCCGTCGCAGGCAACGAAAACGCCAGCAGCGCCAAACAGGCAACTGAGGAGAAGGTCGCAGCAAGTCTTACCTTCCTCGTCAAGGGCCACCGCTCCCGAGGTTCTGCGCGGAATTCTACCCGTACACCGCGTCAACCCCTGTCGCGTTCGTCGCCGCCCCTATGCCAAGTTCGTATCTCCATCTTCACCCCCAGCACCCGTTCCAGCGGCAACGCTTCTCTCCACGGACCAAGTCCTCCGCGAGTCCGAGTTGGAGGTAGCGTCGAAGTCCGTCTCAGAGGTGCGGGTCGAGGTCGGAGACCGAGCCTCTGTAGGCATCGGCGTCGGCGATTCTCTTCTCCCCGCGGGGCGCGTCAACCCCTGTCGCATTCTTCCGCCTCGCCATTCCAACTTCGCATTCCCACGATTCACACCGGTGCGCGAGCGGGAACTCCACCAGGCTCCGGCCCCATTCCTCCCGGACGGACCACCCCGCGCGGAGCA
>Ga0197143_1000746_pt1 | contig 31690 bp, 22 predicted proteins | sample GBS70_MetaG_FD_148603 | JGI IMG/M metagenome (GOLD analysis project Ga0197143, IMG submission 148603) | Sediment microbial communities from Great Boiling Springs, Gerlach, Nevada, United States - GBS 70_MetaG | ecosystem: Environmental > Aquatic > Thermal springs > Hot (42-90C) > Sediment... | reverse complement strand
TTCTCTATAAAATCTTTATATATTTGCTCCGATATTTTCTTCCATTTTTTTCTCTCCTCATCTGAATTTTGGTCATAAAATTTTTTATTAGGTTTATCTATAAAAAGGAGATCTTCACCTTTTACATTGAATATTATCGCTGCATATTTTGGGCTCTCCCCGTGACTTCTTTTACTTTCTCTCATTATCTCGTGAAGTAAAAACATACCGTACGATGTTTTTGTCGCGACTCCGGAAATTCCTGATATAGAAATGTGGGCTCCTTTTTCACCATCCACAAAATCAAGGTCTATATAAACTACCTCATCTTGCGCAAGAGAAAGTCCAGCCGGGATTTTCCTCTTCATAGTATCTGCTCCTATTGCTTTGCGAAAGTCCTCCCCTCTTGCGAGAAAAACAGGAGCATTAGGTCTCGGTGGAACCAAAATCTCTGGCTCTATCTTCGTTATCTTAACACGAGCAACATATCTTTCTTCAACTGGTATATTACTTATGTAATACATATCCGAGTCATATTCAAGACCTTCATAGCTTCTCTCAACCGAATCCACAATTCCATAGAACCTTATGGTTTGACTCTCTGAAATTCCGTCCGGTAATTTTATTTGCGTTTCCGTCCAAACAGTATCATCAAGCTGTAATGGAAAATCTCTTTTTACAGCTATGAAAAACTCAGATGGATTTGCGGGTTTCGTTCCAAGTACAACACCTACGTTTTCAGAAATACTTTCCTCATTCCCAACATTCATGATCAGTAAATAAAATTTTAATCCAAAGAATAATTGAAATTACTATGTTTCCAAAAAATAAAAAATTGTAAATTTACCTTATACAAATAATAAGAAGCTTATAACGTAAATTTTGATAGTATATTGATAGTATATTATAATAGTTAAGTATATTTATAAGTATATTTATATTTACATTAGAAAAGATTTTTTGGATAAGTATATTAGAGAAGATTTTCTGGTTCTGTATATATTGCAGTAATTATAGGAGTATCTCGGAGAGTGTATTTTCTTGCAAGAGTTCCTCTCAATTCCATAACAAGGTCCTGAAAAACTTTGAGGTCATCGGTTTCATACGCGACTATAAATTCTTGGTCATCTATTCCGAAAGAGTAAGCAAGAAGCTGTTTGACTTCTTTATACTTGTGCCCTACTCTCACATGCTCCATCATCATTTCTTTTCTTTTTTCAAATTCGGTAAGGTACCAATCCGTAGTTTTAACGAATGGATAGACAACAAGATATTTTCCTTTTGTTGAATTCCCTATAATGGCATAATCTTCAATAGGTATTCTTGAACTATATTGAGATTTCCTCATCATCCCGGTGAAAATGTTTGAGATTGAACTTTTGAGCCCTAGTGATGTTCTCATAATAGATGAGGTTCTTTTTGCAAGTTTATCAAGGTCTCTGTGCATATGGAAAAGCAAAATATTACAATCTTTTCTCAATCCGTCAGTTGAGTATGTAGTCGTAAAAAATTCTTCTGATATTAGCGATGATATAAATTCTTTTTTCTCTTCTTCCGTATATTTTCGTGGGGTTTGGATACAGACGAACTGAACAAACATTCCTTCAATTTCTTCTTGTGATTTAAACATATCAAGAAAAAGAGTAAGAATTTTCAAAAGCAGATAAGTATTTTCAAAAACAGCATGAGCAAAATATAATCAACAGTTCAAAAGGTATTATAATATTGAGTAAGTATTATTTATTAGTAGTATTATTATAATGTTTGTTGTTGTAGGCGTTTGAGTTCCATTTCCCTATCTTTTACTCTCTTTATTCCTTCTTTACACCATTTATCAGCAAATTCTTTTTCGCAGGTCTCGTAAGATTGAAGGGCAGAGCTGACATCATCTTTTACCTCATAATAAACTCCAAGATTATATAGAGCAGCTGCGCGGTCTTCACGTGAGTATTTTTCTGAGTTTTCTAGGACCCTTTTCCATATTTGAACTGCTGATTCCAAATCGCCTTTCTCTGCTAGCTTTACGGCTTCTTTCAATTCTTTAGAACCTCCTTTGCGTAATTTCCTTTTTACGGTTTCATAGTAGGGGAGTATTTCGCGCATAACATTTTGCACAAGGCTGACAATCATTTTTTCTCCAACTTTTGTCCAGTTTTCAAATCCCTTCGCAGCATCTGTGGGTGAAGGCCCCGTCTGCAATTGTGATTCCTGTTTTCTATGAGAGCTTGACCCTATAACTACACCGTCATCTTGTCTGACCAGAGTATAAATCAATTCCATCTCGTATGTTCGCATCACATCGTAATAGACTTCTTTCCTAACATTATTCCCTTCTCTTATTTCTTCCTCTCGTCTTTCGGTTTTGTCTTGGACGTAAAAGCTACCCGAAAAATCAATTCTGTATTTTGCTCCCTGAAACTTATATGAGCCGAATTTATTGTTAGCGATTTCTCTTTGCATAGCTGCTTCAAGTTTCCTACGAAGCTCTTCGGAAGCAAAATATGATTGAACCATCTCCTCGGTTATTTCTACAATCGCCCCTAAAATACCACCCCTTTCCCTTTCAGGTTTCACCAGATCAAGTTGAGAAGATATTTTGACTTGTCCTAAAACAAAGCTAGGTTCTTTTCCTATATCAAATTTGGCTGGTTTCAGCTGTTGAAACTTTATAGATGGTGCGCAAGAAAAAAACGAGAAACTAACAATAGCCAAAAGTAAAACAGGACTCGCATAAAGACCTCTCTTAAAAATCCTTTTTACACCAAAACCGAAAAAATTAATTATCATTTTTCATTCCTCCTTTATTATTTTTAGATTAAGAATATTTTAATTTTTAGTTTAGTAAAAATATTTTAAATTAAAAATGCCTTGCTGTAAATCGTGCAAAATTATAATTTCTCCACAGAAATCTAAAAATTTTTGCTAAAATTTCACTTTAAGCCTAAATCTGTTATTAAATTTTTCGATTCACATGTTCATAACTGAAAGCTTCAAACTCGTTTTAAGTAAAGATGGCAAAAACCAACGACTTATCAGAGAATTTGCTCAAAGCCAAAAGTCTTCTATATTCTCAAACTTGTGAGAGATTTTTCTTATGTTCTAAGATCTTCATACGAGGGAATTCTTAAAGGGATTCATAAGGTTCTTACAACTCTGCAAACATAGGTAATAAAAAGAAAGAAATTTCCAGAACTCAATTCGCATTATGTAAATTGTACAGTCGAAAAAGCAAGAGAGATTTCCGGTGATGTAAATCGAGGGGACAGAACCAAAAAAGCTTATTTTCGGTGCCAGAGCTTTATTTGAAAAACTCAAGGAAAATCATTTACAAGGAAAAAGAAAGAATAAATGAACTCAAAAGAGAACGCAAAGAAAAAACAAGGTACTCTATTATTATTAAGTATAGTTACAAAGTGCAGAACATACAAGGAAAACTGTGCATCCTTTGATGGTAAAAGGTAAGTGGGAGGCGAACAAATAAAGTTAGGTTCTGATGACCTTGCTGTACCGCAATAATATAATTGCAATGAGGCTAACTAAAAATATGATTAAAAAATAGTTCAAAAATAGCTCAAAAAGTAAAAAAATGGAAATATAAAATATAAATAATAGATGTTTAACAGTGAAAACAAAGAAAGAGGTAGAGGAGAAGAATTTTTGGGAAACGACTTATCAGAGAATTTGCTCAAAGCCAAAAGTCTTCTATCTATGGATATAAGGTATGTGAAAGGAGTAGGACCAATAGCAGCTCAGAACTTATACAAAAGAGGAATATTTACAGTAGAAGATGCTCTTTTTACGCTACCAAAATCTTACGAAAACAGAGCAAACATAAAAAAGATTTCAGAAGTTCAGGAAGGAGAAAAAGCAGTAATAATAGGTCAAATAGTGCGAAAAGAAACTTTAACTCTACCGAATGGAAAAAACATAAAGAAAATTATAATTTATGACGAGTCAAGAACTCTTGAATGTGTATGGTTTTCAAATTCAAGCTACACAGAGATATTTAACGAGGGGGATGAAGTGGCAGTATTTGGAGAGGTAAAATCTTTCAGAGGGACATTACAAATTTATCATCCGAAAATAGTAAAGAAAGATAAAATATCCCAACTCAAAATAGGAAAAATCATCCCGTTATATGTTATTTCTGACCTTTACGAATCATCACAAATAGCAAGAGTAGTGAGAGCTGTTTTAGAAAATTGTAAAGATTACATAATATCTTTGGTTCCGAAATCGAAGGAGAAAGAATACAACTTGATTCCACTGAAAGATGCCCTCTTGAAAGTTCATATACCGGAAAAATATGCAAAGAGTATAGAAGAAATAGAGCAAGCCAAAAAAAGAATAATATTTGAGGAAATATTCAGAACGCAAGTTTCTTTATTTATGAGGAGAAAGAAAATAAAACATAGATCGGCACCTCAAATGATAGTAAGTGATTCGCTTATGAACTTTTTTTATTCAAACTTACCTTTCAGACCTACTAATGCACAAATAAGGGCAATAGAGGAAATAAGAAAAGATATGGAAGGGATACACCCTATGTATAGGTTATTGCAGGGAGACGTAGGTTCTGGAAAGACTCTTGTTGCATTCGCCGCAGCACTCATTTCAGCAGTAAATGGCTATCAAACAGCAGTTATGTCTCCAACGGAAATTCTATCAAAGCAGCTATATGAAAATTTCAAAAGATTTGGAACCCCTTTTGATTTAAATGTTCAGCTTGTAACAGGCAGTACGAGAAAATCTGAAAGGAAAGAGATATCAGAAGGTCTAAAACGTGGGAAAATAAATATCTTAGTAGGGACTCACGCACTAATATATGATGAAGATTTGAAGTTTGAAAAATTAGGACTGGTCATAATAGATGAGCAGCATAGATTTGGTGTTCTTCAAAGGATAGAACTTATAAATAAAGCAGAAAATAACTCGCCTCATATACTCGCTATGACGGCAACGCCAATACCAAGAACAGTATCGCTGACAGTCTGGGGCGACCTTGATATATCTATAATTGATGAATTTCCCCCGGGGAAAAAGCCGGTAAAGACAAAAGTAATAAGAGAATCCGAGAGATTTTTCTTGTTCAAGGAGATAGAAAAAGAACTTAGGGAAAACGGCAAAGTATATGTAGTATATCCTCTTTTAAAAGATTCTGAAAAATTAGACCTACCATCTGCGGAAGGGATGTATAAAACATTATCTGAAAAATTTTCAAATTGGGGTGTCGGACTAATACACGGCAAAATGAGCGGAGAAAAAAAGGCAGAAATAATAAAAGACTTCACAGAAGGGAAAATAAATCTCCTCGTATCTACAACAGTAATTGAGGTGGGCATAGATGTTCCAGATGCAACTTTGATAGTTATAGAACGAGCGGAAAGATTTGGTTTATCCCAGATACATCAGCTAAGAGGTAGGGTCGGGAGAAGGGAAAAAGAGGGAAAATGCATCCTTGTTATTCCAGATAACTTATCTGAAAATTCGGAAAATAGAATAAGGATTCTTGAAAGAGAATCAGATGGTTTCAAAATAGCTGAGTATGACCTTGAAATAAGAGGTCCTGGAGATATACTTGGGACTCGTCAGCACGGATTTTCTGATTTAAAGGTAGAAGCTCTAAAAGATACGAAACTTATATCTCTTGCAAGAGAAATAGCAAGAAAAGTTATATTTGAAGATTTGACACCAGAAGAAGAAAGAATCTTCACCAAAACTTTTGAAATTTTCCTTCAAGATAAAGCTGAACTCGTTATGTCAGGCTAATTGCGCAAAGATATGTTATTTTTAACAACACTTGATAATATCACTACTAATTTGTATTACTACAATAACTTTTAAGGTTCTATTATATCTTGTTCTATTCTTTCTACTTTTATTCCTTTGCTTTGAAACCAATTTATACCCTTCTCTATTTCATCCTTATCACCTTCCAACTCGAGAGTTACGAGTCCTACTTCTCCCTTCATCGATGCACTCTTTATATTCACGACAACCCCAAAATTCTTTATGAATTCCCATATCACAGGTTGATTAACAAGATGATTAGGATATATAAGATATAATCTTTTCTTCATAATAAACAACCCTCCTTTATATTAAGGTTACTCTTATTTTTATCTTTGATTTATTTTTTAAATCCATTTTTCTTTCTTTTTGCTTTGTAAGATTCCCATGCTCTCCTAAAAGTTTCTTCAGATGAAAGATGAGCAGAGAAATTAAGTTCTTCTCTTGCTCTTGTTGTATCAAGAACCCATGGATATCTGAAAAAATCTAAAACCGCATTAGGCAAATTCTTATCTAATATTCCTAACCTTTTCATAAGATTAACCATAGGAACCTGAAGAGGATATGGAACTTTCAGAGACGGTTTATTCATAATTTCAGCGGCTCTTTTCAAAGTGACGACTCCGTCTCCCGAGAGATTGAAAGGACCTTGTAAATCACTTTCAGCCATAAGAACTATTGCACGAGCGACATCAATTTCATGAATAAATTGAAAGGGGATGTTTTTAGTAAGAATACTAACAGCAGGAGGATTGAAAAAACCTTGGGCTATGAAGTTATTCACATTTTCCCCGAAAACTATAACAGGTCTTACTATGAAAACAGATATTTCTGGGTTCTCCTTAGCGAAAGTCTGAGTAATTCTATCTTGAACAGCTTTATCTTCTGAGTACCAGAATCCATAATTTAAATCTCCCCTTAGTGGGTGGTCTTCTTTCATAAAAAGTGGGTTATCAGGATGGGCTCCATAAGCAGATGCAGATGTTAGAACGATAACTTTTTTGACTTTATTTTTTTTCGCAGCTGAAAGAACATTTCTTGTTCCGTCTAAATTTATTGACCTTGCAACTTCTCTATCTTTGGGTGGGTTCAGAACAAAAGCAAGGTGAATTACGATATCTGCACCTTTCATTGCTCTTTCTACATCAGGCGAGCGAACATCTAATTTTTCAAAGGAAATGCTATCCATGAATTCCGATGGTAGTTCAGCAACATCAATTCCTCTTACGTTGAACTTCTTTTTTTCTTCTTTGATAACCGTCAAAATACTTCTTCCTATGTATCCAGAAACACCAGTTATAAATATTTCAGCTCTATCTGATGTCTTTGCCATAATATATTAAATGAAATTTCAATTTTTATAAATAATGTAATTTCAAAATCAAATAGAATTTTCTGAATTGAAGGAAAAACTTTTGAGATTTTTAACAACTTTTTTTACGCATTTTACCTTTTTGATTATGTTTACAATAGCAGGGAGAGAAATTAGGTCGCTTTTTTTATCTCCAATAGCTTATGTAATAACGGGTATATTTACATTAATTTTTGCATACTTTTTTTTGAGCGTAGTAGCTTTATACACAATTTTGAGCGTTCAAGCTTTGAGAATACCATTTATAGCTGAAAGAATAAATATTCAAGACTTAGTAATAAGACCTCTTTTTGCAAACATGAGTGTTCTCCTTTTATTTATTGTTCCCATAATAACTATGAGAACATTCGCTGAGGAGAAAAAATTAGGAACTTTTGAGCTAATTTACACCTCCCCACTGAGAACATGGGAGATAGTCCTTGGAAAATTTTTAGGTATATCATCTTTTGTAGTTTTTGTTCTCGTAGTTTCTGCTCTTTTTATGTTGCCAATATTCCGATTTGGGCAACCGGACAAAGGCGTCATTTTAACAGCATACATTGGTCTCTTACTTATGACAACCGCTTTCATTTCAGCAGGAATATTTGCATCTTCAATAACAGAAAATCAGGTTATATCTGTGATAGTCTCATTCGGAATATTGCTTCTTTTTTGGGTATTAGGATGGGTAAGAGGAACATTAGAAGGCTCTCTAAAAGATATTATAGCTTATCTATCCTTTACTGATCACTTCCAGAACTTCTCAATGGGCATGATAGATACACGAGACATAATCTACTATATATCATTCACAGCTGGTATGCTGTTTTTGACCATATCATCACTTGAATCAAGAAGGTGGAGAGGGGCTTATTGAAAAAATGATTAATAATAATAGCAAAAACGAAAATACTGAAAGTACTGAAAACATTCTTGCTTTTTCAATAGGGAATTTGACATTTTCATCTCCAATTTTTCTTGCGTCAGGCACAGCAGGATACGGGTACGAGCTCGAAAATATAGTAGATTTCAAAAAAATAGGAGCAGTAATAACAAAGGGAATTTCACTAAACCCTCGTGAAGGCAATCCCACACCACGTATAGCGGAATTTACGATAAGAGGGATTGCAGTCGGACTTTTAAATTCAATTGGTCTGCAAAACCCAGGGGTTCGTGAATTTACAAAATCAATAATGCCAAAACTCAAAAAACTCCCAACTAAAATAATAGCAAATGTATTTGGAGAAAAAGAAGAAGAATACAGAAAAGTAATTGAAGTATTTGAAGAATCAGAAAATCCACCTGATGCTTATGAGCTTAATCTATCTTGTCCGAACACAAAAAAAGGAGGGATAGAATTTGGCGTAAATCCAAAATCAGTAGAGAAAATAGTAAAACAGACAAGAAAATCTACAAAAAGACCAATTATAGTAAAATTCTCTCCGTTCTCGGAAATTTTACCTGGACTTATTAGTATAGCAAAAAATGAAGGAGCAGACGCATATACCCTAACAAATACAATCCCCGCAGCTATAAGAGATCCGAAGGTAGGCTTCTTCAAAGGTGGTATGTCAGGCTATCCACTAAAGCCCATAGCTTTAAGATGTATACTTGAAATATCAGAAAGGTTTCCTGGAATAAAAATAATAGCATCAGGTGGTGTGTATTTGTTAGAAGATGTTCTAGATTATATAGCAGCAGGCGCAACTGCGGTTCAGGTGGGAACAGGAAATTTTATCGACCCACAGAAATCACAAAAACTCACAGAAGAACTTGAAAATGAACTGAAAAAACAAGGGAAAACACTCCAACAACTTGTAAGTAGCGGGGTAATAAGTCAAAACTCCTCTTTTACCTCCGCGTGAAGAAGTTCCCTTATTGCAGTTGGTATATCATATCCCAAAAAGATTATCTTGTACAAGGTGGAAACTATATTGAGTTTTATTCCGAGTTCAACCGACATGCTAAAAGCAACATGAGTTGTCCAATAACCTTCAACGACTTCTCCTATTTCTTTTAGGGCTTCTTCAGGTTTTTTACCTGCTACAAGAAGCTTACCAAATCTTCTATTTCTTGAAAGGTCAGAGGAAGCAGTAGCAAAAAGGTCTCCGATTCCTGAAATACCAAAGAATGTTTCTCTTTTCGCTCCAAACATAACACCGAGCCTCATCATCTCACTTGCAGCACGAGAGAGCAGAAATGCAAGGGAATTTACTTTGAATCCGAGTCCATCAGCAATACCAGCAGCTATTGCATATATATTTTTGAGTGCTCCTCCTAACTCAACTCCAACAACATCATAAGATGTATATATTCTGAAAAGAGGAGAATGCATAGCGGAATAAACTTTTTCCTGGACTTCCCTTATATTTGAAGCAACAACAGCAGCAGAGGGGGAACCTTCCAAAATTTCTCTTGCAAGGTTTGGTCCGGAGAGAACACCTATTTTTCTGCAACAACTTTCTTCCTTTATTATCTCGCTCACGCGTTTGCCTGTATTTTTCTCAAAACCTTTTGATGTACTAACAATTATATGATTTCCCTCTATAAATCTTGAAGCGGATCTAATAACTTCTCTTACGGAAGAAACTGAAACAGCCACGAGTATGATCTCACAATTTGAGAAAACCTCTTCTAAACTTGTAGTAGCATATACTCTACCATTATATATTGGAAAATCTGGGAACCTTTTAGGATTTACTCCATGCTCATTTATACTTTTAGAGACTTTTTCATCTCGTGTCCAAATAAAAATTTTATCATTATTGTTAGATCTTTCACGCTTTAAAATTATATGCGCCAAGGTCCATCCCCAGCTACCAGCTCCTAAAATCCCAATAGCCATACTCTAAAAAATTTTAATATAAAAAATTTAATAAGAGAATTAGAATTTTTTCAAAGCAAAAGATTTGAGCTAAGAAATACGGTGTTCATCTTGCGCTACTTCTAAATTTGCTCTCTTGAAGATTTGAAATATAGTCCTATTTGATTCCATCATAGATATAATATTCTCCCTCTCTCCGTAGCAGATTAACTTTCCAAAGAATAAAACCGCTATATTATCGGAAAGTTTAAAAGCAGAAAAGGGATCATGAGTTATAAGAATAAAAGTCTTCTCTTTGTGCTTCCTTTTGATAGATAAAATTAGTTCCTCTATACTTTCAGTAGTTATTGGATCAAGTCCTGTTGTGGGCTCATCTAATATTATAACTTCGGGTTCCGTCACAAGAGCTCTCGCAAGAGCTACCCTTCTTCTTTGACCACCAGAAAGCTGAGATGGATACCTTTTACCAAATCCCCCAAGTCCAACACTCTCAAGATAAAATTCAACCCTTCTTTTTATTTCATCTTTTGGAAATTTTCTTATTTTAAGTGGAAAAGCAATATTTTCCTCAACTGTCATTCCATCAAATAAAGCTCCCTCTTGCAAAAGCATACTGAAATCACGCCTTACCTCATACAACTTTTCCTCAGGCAGAGAAAAAATATCAATCCCCTTGTAAAGTATTTTACCCGATGTTGGTCTTAAAAGTCCTAAAATATGTTTCACGAGAACGCTTTTTCCAGAACCAGATGGACCGAGAACTGCTGTTATTTTCCCTTGTTCTACATCAAATGTTATGTTCTCTATCGCGACAACTTTCCCAAAAACCTTCGTCAAATTTATAATCTTTATTATTTCCATAAAATCAAATATAGGACGAAATCAAAATTTTATCGAATCTATGAGCATATTCCGTCAAGCATTCACCATATATAAAGAAGCTACTTTACTTCATTTACACTTTCCATCAAAAGCAAAATTTTAATGAGTAAAATTATAGCTTAGGACAAGAACGAAAAGACACGTTAGTATGAAAAAAGAAAAATAAACAGAAAAGAATAAAGGAAAGAGAAAGAATAAAAAAGTAAAAATGAGAATAAGAAAAAGAATGAAAGCAAAAAAGCCACTTAAAAGAAAAGAGCTCAAAAGATTTGACCCGATTTTGAAAGAGATTTTCTCAGAAGCATTAGGAAAAATTTACTACTTAGCTACTGGTAAAAAAATAAGCAAAAAAGTTAAAGTCTTGCACTCTGAGATAAGAGTAGTCAAAACTTTTCAACCTGACATTTTAGTTGAAGCCGATGATGAAATAATCCAGCTTGAAATTCAAGTTCAACAAGATAAAACTTTACCTCGCAGAATGCTCCGCTATTACTACGCAATAGAAGAAAAATACAAAAAAGAACCTACTCAAATAGTTTTATTTGTAGGCAAAGGAAAACCTCCCCCACCAGAATACAGAACCTCTAAACTAACTTTAAAATACGAAGTTTTAGACATGAAAAAAATAGAACCAGATATTTTTATAAAAAGCAAAAAACCAGCTGAGGTTATTTTGGGAATTCTGGCTGGAAAATTCAAAGACAAACCAGAAATAATAAAAAAGGTCAAAAAAAGAATTGTAGAAATTTTGAAAGATGAAAAAGAAATTGCTAAATATATAGATAGCATAAGCTTTTTAGCAGGATTATTTGATGTTGAAATAAGGGTAAAACCTATGCCAATTGAGATTGATATAAGAAAAACTTTCCTTTACAAATGGGGAGAGAAAGAGGGAGAAAAGAGAGGCATTGAAAAGGGGCTGAAACAAGGACTGAAACAATCAGTTTTGAAAATTGTTCAAGTAAAATTTGGTAGATCAAAAGCAAAGCAAATCAAAAACTTCCTGCAAAAAGTAGATAATATAAGATATCTCAAAAAAATAGAAACAGAAGCAATTAAAGCTAAAAACTGGAATGATTTTTTCAGATCTATCAAAAACTCAAATTAAAAAACAAAATCTTTCACCTCTATTTATCCTCAAATAAAGCTAAAAACTATACAAATGCAACTTGATATAAGAAACCTTCCTTTATAATTGGGAAAAGAAAGAATGATTAAAAGAAAGAAGGATTGAAAGAAGAAGTAAAAGAAGAAGATAAGACGGTGATTGCAAATTTAAAATAAAAATATAAAACGAGGGAAACAGGAAGATTAAGATAAGGTCAAATAAAGCAATTTATGATTATATCGAAAAGTAGAAATGGGACTTAGATAAGCAAAAATGGAACCCGCTCCAGAATTTGAAGGAAGAATTAAACCCCTAAACAAAAGATAGTTCAAAAACAAAAGATAGTTCAACAAAAATGGTAAATACATTTACAAGGACTACCTAAAATACCAAAGAAATCTTCAAAAATAATAGATATTTTCAGATATAGCTGTTCTTGAAGTTGAATCTGATGTTTGCATACCAGTTGAAATTGTATCAAATAAGCAAGAAAATTTCGCATCTGAATTCAGAAGAAAAATCTATAAGTTTATTAGTTAGATAGATTCTTAATTCCAACGAAACCAAAAGAACCAAAGATTAAATCAGTCTTTCTTAATTTTCGAATAAATGAAATAAATTTAAACAACTCTTCAAAGATATTAAACATACTTAATATAGATAAAACTGTAAGCTTATCTCTTTTTTATAGACGGTTAAACTAAAAAATACTTAAAAAGTTTTTATTGATACAAAATTGAACAAATAATAAATAAATATAAAGATTTCAGCTCTCATACGGAGCTTGATCATAGGGAAAATCCTCTCCCATAACTACATTTCGGTCAAATTTCACCAATAGAAATTGTTGAAATATTATCAAAGTATAAAGTATAAAAGAAAGATATAAAAGAAAGAGACGAAGATGTAAAAAGCTTTTTCAACGAGCTCATAGTTTGGAGAGAGCTTGCAAGAAACTTTTCTTATTACAACCCAAATTACAATCAATACGAAGGAATACCAGAATGGGCTAAACAAGCATTAGAAGAACACAGGAACGATAAAAGAGAATATATTTATACATCAGGAAGAGTTTGAAAATGCAAAAACTCACGTTGAATACTGTAATACTGTTCAGATAGAGCCCTTAAAAACAGGAAGAATGCATAACTACATGAGAATGCATTGGTGTAAAAAATCTGAGAATGGACAAAAGATCCAAAAGAAGCTTTTGATATTGCATGTTATCTAAACGATAAATACGAACTTGACGGAAGAGCCCAAACGGATATGTAGATATCTTCTGGTGCTTCGGAACTCACGACAGACCCTAGAAGGAAAGAAAAATCTTTGGGAAAATAAGATACATGAGTTCATCAGACCTGGAACCTAAATTTGACTTCAAAAAATGTGTGGAAAAATAAAGAGTTTATAAAAAAGTAAAAGAAAGCAATTGAAAAAAATTTTTTGACTAATTATAAATAAATTAACTATAAAAGAAAAAACACCCAGTAAATACCAAACTATAAGAATTAGTAAAAAAAAATAAATAAAATGATGGGGAAAAAGAAAATAAATCTTGTAAATAATCACTTACTTTTCATTATTTTGCTTTTGCAATCTTTGATAACCTTGTATTGCGGTAAAGATAAACAAGTAGTTCAAGTAGATGAAGATAAACAAGGAGTTCAAGTAGATGAAGACGGGAAGCTTGAATTTCCCGAAAATGCAAACACAGTTGTTATTTTAGGGCAGTCAAGCCACCTTGATATATCTTGGGTTTATACATCGGAAGAATACTATGAGAAATTAGTAAAAGATATATTTTTGAGTTCAATTGATTTCTTAAAATCTCACAAAAATCACATCATATTTTTCGCTGAAATATTTTGGATTGATAAGTTCATAAAAGAAAGTGAATTTCAATCTGAATTTCTATCTCTAATTAATGAAGGAAAAATAAAAATAGAGGGAGGAGGAGTTGGAACAGATGACTGGGTTATAATTCCAGCAGAAGGAATAATAAGAAATTACATGACAGGAAGAAACTGGTTAAAAAAGAGAGCTTTGAAAATTCCAAAAGATGCGTGGGTTCCCGACTCATTCGGATTTCCCCCAGATATGCCAGACCTACTTTACTTTTTAGGATTTAGATCAGTAGCGTTTTCGAGAGTAAATGGCTTTACCCAAACACCAAAACATCTGAGCCCAATAACAGAAAAAGATTTCGTTGAAGGCTCTGGAGGACAAAAACTCTTCAAAACGGGAATCCTCACAAGATGGAAAGGCAGATACGGAGAAGTAATCCTCTTTTTTATGCCAAACTTATATGGAATCGGTTCCTTTTTCTTCTGCGAATTAGATTTCCCATCAAACGTTTATGTAAATCCAGAAGCAGAATGTTTAGGTGAAGAAGCAAACGAAGAAATTTTTTCAAAGAAAGTTTTAGATTACACAGGAAGAATGAAACATAAAGCAAATTCAAAATTCATCTTCATCCCAATAGGGTGGGACTTTGAAAGACCTAAAAAGAATTTAGGAAGGTTCGTAGATTACTGGAATGAAAAATATTTCCCATCAACCGGAACCTTTCTTGTAATCGGGAGCTTTTCTGATTTCATCTCACTCGTAGAGAAAGAAAAAGATAAATTACCTGTCTTTGAAGGGAACCTTGCTCCTTATTGGACGGGCTACTTTGGTTCAAGAACATATCTCAAAAGGTTCATAAACGAAAGCATATTCAGATTGATGTCGGTAGAAACTATGATTTCGATAGCGCAAGCTTTGAACCTAAAAATTCCAGAAGAAATAGAAAAAGAGTTAGAAAATCTTTGGTTTGTAATGGGTGCTTTTACAAATCATGATTCAGGAGCTGGAACTCTGTATAAAAGCGCAGAAGAAAAAGAAACTAAGCCACTTGTAAAAGAAACTCAAACAAAAATATCTAACATAGAAAGAAAAGTTCTTGATATTTTCCGAGAGAAGATAGGTTCAGACAAAAAAGTGATCATAAATCCATTAGGAATAGAAAGAAAAGGTATTCCACCATTTGGGTATAAAATTGTAGGAGCTAACGAACCGATACCAAACGAAAACTTGGAAGAAATCACTGATACAGAAAAATTTGGATTTTCCATAGGCTCTATTTTGTGGACCGATGATGGTGGATCATGGAGAATAGGCTCTGAAACTCCACCCGGAAGATTTGAAGAAATTTCGGAATACCAAATTACAATAACGAAGAAAATATCACCAGAAGGAATAATTTTTTTAGAAGCAGGAACTGAAACGATTCCGGAAGGACATTCTTTGACTTTGAGATTTAATTTCCAGTCTAAAATAATAAAAATCTTGAATGAATCTCACACAGGACTAATTGAATATACGGAAAATGAAAAAATATACAAACCAACTTTCACACCCTTCACAAACTTTTTCAAAGTTTATCTTGAAAGCGGTGATATCTTCACAATAGCAACAAAAGGCGGGAAAGGAGTAGCACAAACATCAGATAAAAGTGTAGATGTATTTGTGGGTAGAAACACAAAGTTTGAAAAATACGATATATTAGGTCCACTAGGAGATATGAGTGAAAGCGGACCATTTGTTACATCGTTTATAATCTATAAGAAGACAAAATCAGAGGATAACGAAATGGACTCTGCAAAAGCCATTTATGCTTCTATTTTCCCAATTTATTCAGCAAAAGGAGCAAAAGCAAATTCAAAAACAGAGATACCAGAAAGTTTCTCACTTTTGCAAGCCGATGATAACCTCGGTCTTTATATATACAGAATTGACGGGAAATATTATTTGAGATTATGGAAACCAGCAGAATCTTTAAAAATTAAAGAGGGATATTTCAAGTATCCAGAGCCAGTAAACCTCCTTGGGGATAAAATAAAAGTATCAAATAAATTTGAACTAAAATAATTTGAAATTATATAATTTCCTTCTCTTCCTTTTCTCTTATTTTCTTTATTATATTTGATGTAGAGAAACCTTCAACCAATTTTACTCTGACAATTTTACCGCCTTTGCTTTTTACAAAATCTGCTCCTACTATTTTGTCCTCTGGCCAATCCTCTCCCTTCACAAGAATATTCGGTTCAATCTCTTTTATCAAGTTTTCGGGAGTATCTTCGGAAAAAGGGACAACATAATCAACAGCTTCAATAGATGCTAAAATTACTTGGCGAGAAGATAAAGGTAAAATCGGTCTATCTTTACCCTTCAATCTTTTCACAGAATCATCATCATTTATTCCAACTATTAAGATATCACCTTGCTTTTTAGCTTCAAATAGAATTTTTATATGTCCGACGTGAATTATATCAAAACAACCGTTGGTGAAAACAATGACTTTGCCTTCTGCTCTTAATCTTTCTAATATAGATCTTAGATTATCGCGGGAAGAAATTATTTTATCTTCTGGATTTCTCACTTTTATAATTTGATTTTTCATTTTGTATATATGATTTTCCATCCGAGGTGTTTTGCAAATCTTTTGAGTCTTGGGTCTGGATTGACTGCGACGGGATTCCCGACAGAGAGTAAAGTATCAAAATCATAAAAGCTATCTGTATAAAAGAAACTTTCGGTCAAATCTATATTTTTTTCTCTGGCGAATTTTCTCATCCAAAAAGTTTTTCCTTTCCCTATGCATATCGGCTCAACAACTTTTCCAGTGAATTTACCATCTCTCACCTCAAGCTCAATGGCTATAACATTTTCTATTCCTAAAAATTTTGCAATTGGCTCTATGAGTTTTTTGAAATTCGCTGAGAGTATAGCGACTTCGTGTCCTGATTTTTTATGTTCTTCTATAAGCTTGACAGCAGTGGGCAATATGTGTTTTAGAGCTCTTTCATATACTGATTGTGCGATTTCGTCAAATTTTTCCAGATCTATCCCTTCCATATCTTCAATATTGTTTTTCAAAACATCTTCTGCTTTAAGAAGGTTGAACCTATATTTTATGAGCCAAAAATACCATAAAATAAGTCTGAATTTAGAGACCATATTCTTTCTTATAAGTTCTTCACCAATCAGTCTATAAAGGTCTTTACCAACAATAACATAGTCTAAATCAAAGAAAGCTCCAATTTTTTTGGGATTTGACATCTGCAAAAAGAAATTTTTGTTCCAAAAAATCTTTTGAATAGAAAAATCAAGAAAAAGAGATAAATTTTAAGAAAAAAGAGAAAATCAAGTAAAAAATAAACAAAATTTTAATATGAATGAGCAACCAAAGATCAAAATAGCAGAAGAGTTAAGAAAAAAGGGAATAAAAGCAACTCCCCAGAGAATTTCAATATACAAAAAGATAACAGAAGGCTGCGGACATGTCACAGCAGAAGAAATCTATGAGAAGATAAAAAATGAAGTGCCATCACTTTCATTAAGCACGGTTTACAGAACCCTAAAACAATTTGAGGATAAAGGAATGATATTTTCTTTAACTTCATCGGGAGAATATGGCGTTACAATATTTGATACAAACCCCCATCCACATCACCATTTTATATGTAAGATTTGCAACAATATAATAGACATACCAGGAGAATCAATTAAAATTGAGACAAGAAAAAACATTCCGGGAAAAGGCGAAACATTCTCTGTTGTAATAAGAGGAGTATGTGATAACTGCTCAAAGAAAAAGAAAAATTAAAAAAAGAAAAAGAAAAAGAAAAAATGAGCTGGCTGTATAAATGAGGTCAAAAACTTAAAACGGAGGAAAATTAAAATCAACCCAAATCAAAAACGATCAAAAAAAATCCAAAAATAACAAGAAAAATTTGAAAAAATAACAAGAAAAATTTGAAAATTAAATCACTAAATCAATTCAACATATATCAAATAAACATAAACAAAGTAAAATAAATAAAAAAAACCAAAAAATTAGGAGGTAAGGACAATGGCTAAACTTCTTGAAGGTAAGGTAGCCGTAGTAACGGGTGCAGGAAGAGGAATAGGTAGAGAAGAAGCTATAATGCTTGCTCAGCATGGTGCGAAAGTAGTAGTGAATGACCCAGGGGTTAGCTTTTCAGGAGAAGGAAAAGAAACCCGTGTCGCAGATGAAGTTGTTGAAGAAATAAAAAAGATGGGAGGAGAAGCTGTTGCAAACTATGACTTCGTAAATGACTTTGAAGGAGCAAGAAGAATAATTCAAACAGCAATAGATAATTTCGGGAAAATAGATATACTCGTAAACAATGCAGGAATCCTAAGAGACAAAATGATTTTCAATATGGGAGAAGAAGATTGGGATATGGTTATGGCAGTTCATCTGAAAGGAACATTTAACTGCACTCACCACGCATGCGTATGGTGGAGAAATCAAGCAAAAGCAGGAAAACCCGTTTCAGGGAGAATAATAAATACGACATCAGATGCTGGACTTTTAGGTAATATTGGTCAGTCAAATTACGGAGCAGCCAAAGCAGGAATAGCAGCATTTACTATAATCGTAGCAGAAGAAATGGCAAAGTACGGCGTCACAGTAAATGCAATTGCACCGGTAGCAAGAACAAGATTGACGACAGAAGCAACACCACAACTTGCAGCAATATTTGAAGCAGCTGCAAGTGCTCCATTTGATGTTCTAAATCCAAAATCAATTGCTCCTCTCATAGTTTATCTTGCATCAGACAAATCAGCAGGCATAACAGGTCAAGTATTCAGAATAGTCGGAAATATGGTATGGCTTATGGGGGGCTGGAGATCTGTATCAAAACGCAAAAAAGATAAAAAAGAATATTGGAATCCAGAAGAACTTGATGGAGTGATAAGAGAAATGCTAAAAGAAGCCCCACCAAAAGAAAGCATGATGGAAGTAATGCAAGAAGTTCTAAAAGAAGCACAAGGATAAATAAAAAAACAAGAAAAAAAATAAAGCAAAAAATAAAATAACAAACGAAAATACCATGCCAAAGCAAAAAACTTCTAAAACCGTAGCAAAAAGAGTGAAAATAACAAAAAGTGGAAAAGTGAAATTCTGGCGTTCAGGGTGGAGTCATTACAAAAGCGGGAAATCAACTAAATGGAAAAGACAAATGAGAAAACCTTCTATTGTTGAAAACAAGGGATGGGAAAAAATAGTAAAAGATTCCTTAAAGAGATCTCCCTGAGCATAAATTTATTATTATTAAATTTATTAATTATTCATAGATTTTAATTATAATGATTTATTAATCATAATCATAGATTTACGTAATTAGTAATTAGATAAATCCGCATGCTGCGAGGAAATTTTTACGCTCCTCAGGTTTTCCGTCACATATTTTCCCTCTTTTTAGAGCTTGACAACCTCCCCTGCACTCATTATATATTGAACAAGAAGAACAACCTTTAAGAGGGTTTCTGAAATACTTGAACCTTTGGTTATTTTTCCATATATCAAAAAATCTTTCTTCAATTATGTTTCCAGCCCTGAAAAAGCTGTGATCTCTCAAAAATCCGCAAGGGAAAACATCACCATTAACTTTTACCGTTGCAAAAGTTGTTCCAGCAGGACAAATAGAGCACTCAGAAGGTAAATCGCCAAAGAAAGTCTTCAGGGAGCAATCAAATTCAACTTCGAAATCTTCATTCTTTCTATTTATATTCATCACGTCATTTACAATCTTTATTATCATTTCATTTGTGAGAGCAAGAGCTGATATATTTTTCCCTCTACCCTCTGGAATGAAAGCTAAAATGAACAATTTTTTTGCTCCAAGTTGCTTTGAAAGTTCAGCCATATCTTGAATGAATTTGTAGGTTTGTGCCGTCGCAACAAAAGAAACTATCACCTCAAACCCAAAGGAAGAAAGCATACGAATAGCCTCGCAGGTTTTCTCAAATGTGTTTGGTCCCCTTATCTTTTCGTGCAATTCTTTTGTTGGACCATCTAAACTCACAAAAATGTGTTTTAGTCCAGATTGTTTTAGTTTGAGAGCCATCTTTTCTGTTATGAAATAACCTGCCGTACTCAAATACAAATTTGGAATTTTTTCCAAAGTATATTCTATCGCTTCATATATATAGGGATAAGCTAACGGCTCCCCCCCTATTATGTCAATAGCCTCAACCCCTATTTTATTGCAATCATCAACTAACTCCTTATATTTCTCTATTGGCAGATCGACTTTTGCCTCCCCACCACCTACACTGCAATGAATACATCTCAAAGGACACCTCAAAGTTATCTCAACTTCAAGAAGTTTCAAAGGATATATTTTATCTATTTTCTGCTTCTGGTTGCTTTGGGCATATTTTCCGTTTTGGCCGTTAGTATAAGATATAATACTGGTATATTCTAATTTTACCCTGTTCATTTTGGATTACCTCCTTTTATCTTGCTATCAGGAAATGATCAGTTGAAAACTTTATAATGAAAAATTTTTTATTTGACTTTTTTGTTTGAGCTAAACCTGTGCAAAATTTGTTCTGTTCAAGACAAGACCAGATGGGATTTTTGGCCAAAAATAAGTTGATTTTGGAGGAAGGACTTTTCCCTTTTTTACAACACTCCAAATTTCTTGCATAGATAAAGGTTTCGGAATAATCGAACATCCCACTTCCCCCCTCAATAATTTACTTATAGATTTTAGCATATTATGTTCAAATTCAACAGGGATATTTTTTATAATATATTCATGCAAAATTTCAATATGTGTTTTTTCTGGAATTTTTCTTATATTCACAGCCAAGGATGAATTATCACCGAAAAAGAATAAGAAATCGCTATTTTGGAAAGAAAGGAAAGACAAAGGATTATCAAACTTATTGCTACTTGAATGGAAATGATTCTTTGAGACCACTATATCTCCCGATAGATTAATTTTTTTCTCCTCTCCTCTTCTGATTTCCCTCAAAATAGGAAGGATGAGAAAACCAGAACTTTCATCAGCTACAAAAGCCATAAAAAATTTCTCGTTTTTCTTAACCTGATATACATGCTTTATTGCGTTGAACCTATGATGCCCATCTGCTATTATAAATTCTTTATCTTGGATATCATAGATGAGTTCAAAATCATCTGTTTCAAAAAATTTGCAATCAACATCCAAACCATACTCTGTTGAGTTATACTTGAAGCTAAAAAGAAGATTGAGTTTCCCTTGCTTTAAAATTTTTTCATACCACTGTCTTATGTTATAACCTTCCGAAACTAAAAATATAGGGCAAGTATTACATCCTGTTTTTTCTAAAAGCTCTATTCTATCTTCTATAACGCGAGGTCTTGTACTTTCATGTTGGAAAATCTTTGCTTCACAAGATACTAATGCAATTATGCCAACAGATTCACGAAGGTTGTTTTGCCCGTCATAAAAACTTTGGGTCAAAACATATAACTTTTCTTTTTCACTCTGAACCAATATATTCCTCCTTATAAAGTCTTCAAGAACTTTTTTAGCGTGGTCGTGTCCAAAAGGAGAAAGAACAACTCTCACATAGTTAAGCTCACTCCTTTTCAAAAGTTCTTCTTGCATCTTCTCGTCTATAACATCGTATGGAGGACAGATTATATCGCTCATCTTCGTTCTAAAATTCGTAGAGTATGTTATTCCCCTGAAAGGTTTTATCAATTCAAAATATTTTGTCGTTTCTTCGTTTTTCATCATCTGTCAAGCTCCCCAGCAACTATATTTATACTTCCCAAAACTGCGACGAAATCTGCGAGTTTATGTCCCAAAACCATATGTCTGAAAGCTTGATATATAGCAAAACAAGGAGGTCTTATTCTTATTCTCCAAGGAGTTCTTTTACCAACGGAAATGCCAAAAAATCCAAGCTCTCCATTAGCAGCTTCGCCCCCGAAATAATACCAACCATAAGGAGGAACAACACCCTCTACGATTCCCTTGAAATGATGAATCAGAGCCTCTATTTGAGTATAAACATATTTTTTATCTGGTAAAGTTGGCAGATTAGCAAGTTTATCTGATTTTATTCTTATTCCATCATCTGGCAGATTATCAAGAGCTTGTCTTATTATTTTTGCACTCTGAACCATTTCTTCCATCCTTACAAGGTATCTTGAATAGACATCACCTTCTGTTGCTACTGGTACTTCAAAATCAAATTCCTCATACAAACCGTATGGCTGAACTTTTCTTATATCCCATGCCACCCCCGAGCCTCTCAAAGAAGGTCCGGTAAATCCCCATTCAATAGCGTCATCAGCAGAAATAACTCCAATTTTACGGGTTCTATCTATGAAAATTCTGTTTTTAGTAAGAAGGTTATCAACATCTTTTAAAGCTCGTGGCAAAAGTTCATCTATAATGTATCTTATTTTTTGGATTGTTTTTTCATCTAAATCTCTTCTTACTCCTCCGAAAGATGTTCCTGATGTTGTAAGGCGAGCTCCAACTGCCCACTCAAAAACGGAATATATCTCCTCTCTTACCTTGAAAAAATACCAGAAAGGAGTAAGAGCTCCAAGATCAACAGCCATAGTTCCAATTGACACGAGGTGATCTGCAATACGAGAAAGCTCCCCTAAAATCACTCTTATATATTTTGCTCTGCGCGGAACATCATCCCATATACCGAGCCACCTTTCAATCATCTCAGTATAAATCATATTGTTAAGGTAAGCTGAAAGATAGTTCAATCTATCTGTCATAGGAATGAAGTCTTCCCATCTCATATTTTCACCATTTTTTTCAACTCCCCTATGCAGGTATCCTATTTCAAGGTCAACACCTATTATGTCCTCCCCTTCAAGTTCAAATATCATTCTGAATGTTCCGTGAGTTGCTGGATGAGTTGGACCAACATTTACCACCATCCTTGCTCCCTCTTCAAATGGGTCATCTGCACTATCTTTACCCGGAAGCCTTACAAACTTTGGAGTATATTTTGTCCCTATATATTCTCTTACACCTTTTGTTGGGAAATCCTTCCTTAAAGGATGTCCCTCAAAATCCTCAGGGAGAAAAATTCTTCTTAAATCATAATGCCCCTCAAACTTTATACCTAAAAGGTCATAGACTTCTCTTTCAAACCAATCTGCTCCTTTGAAAAGCTTTGTTGAAGATGGAACAGGAGTTGAATCATCTGCTGGAACAATCACTCTTATTCTTTCGTTTTGTGGTAGTTTGAGGAAGTGATATATAACAGCGAACCGTGTCTTTACACCGGCATACTCTTTAAGTTTCTCATTATCGTAAAAATCTACTCCGAAAAGGTCTAATATCATATTGAAACCATCTTGTTTGAGTTTTTGCTCAAACATAATAAGGTTTTGTGGGCTAACTACGAACTCTGGCAAATCCCTTAAAGTAGACCTCTCATAAAGACCATCTGTGAGGTTCCTTACCTTTTCATAGATTTCTTGTTTTGTTTTTCCCATATTTTTAGATTTTCTCTAATTTAATGTGGATTTGGTTTTTGCTGTTTTTTCCAAGCAAATATATCTAATTGATAATAAATTTATGAAAATTGAAATGTCAAAAATTGCAAAGGACCGCTACAAAATTTTAGGAAGTATTCATGATATAGCGCTATTTTTCGGAGGTTTAATTTACATAGGTTCAAAACTGAAAGACAAGAGAACGATAAAAAACTTGAAGGACAAAATAAAGCTCACCGAAAGGGTAGAAACCGAAAAAGATACAATATTAGTTCATTCATCATCTATCGGGGAGACAAAAAATGCACTCTTATTCACAAAATACTTAAAGGAAAAACTTTCAAATGATTTGAGCTTTGATATCAAAAATACTGTTTTTACTGACACAGCAAAATCTCTATTCAACGAAGTATATATTTTACCTCTCCCTTTCTTCAATTCTTTGAAAAAATTCCTACCTGAAAAGCTCAAACTCACAATTTTCTATGAGGGCGATCTATGGCCTGGATACATAATTGCCGCAAAGGATAAAGGAGCAAAGATTTTATTGGTGAGCGGGAGAATATCTAAAAGGTCATCAGAAATAATAAAGAGAACTCCATTAAAATACATCCTATCAGAAATAGATGGAGTATTTGCGTCATCAGAAGAGTACGCGGAAAGGTTCAAAGAAATAGGAATAAAAAGAGTTTTTGTTTCAAAGAACTTGAAAAACCTTGTCTTCCTTGAATACCGTGAGAATACAAACGAAAAGGATGCAGAAATCAAGAGTAAAATCAAAACAAAGATGAAAAATAGTCTGATTGGGATTTCAACTAGGGGAAACGAGGAAATAGATTTTTTACTTGAAACCCAGAAGATATTAGGTAATAACTTCATTTTGTTTATAGCTCCAAGGCACAACTTTGATCAAGCGGAAAACTTTCTAAAAGCAAAAAATGTAGAATTTATAAAGTTTTCTGATATAAAAAATGGAGAAACCAGAATAGAGCAAGCACTGCTTAAAATTTTAGATACAAACATAAAAGTAGTCTTAATAGATACATACGGCTTAGTGGAGGAAATCTTGGGATATTTTTCTTTCTCGTTCGTAGGCGGTTCGATACTACCCATAGGAGGACACAATGTTCTTGAACCAATATCAAAAGGAGTTCCAGTTTCAACAGGAAAGCATATATGGAACATATCAGAAAGAGAGGAACTCATAAAAGAGAAAGTTTTATTTATCGCAGATAATCCACGTGACCTTGCATACATTATAAAGAAATCTGGTGATGAATATAAGGAAAGGGTAAGGAAATTTGTAAATAAGAGGAGAAAGGAAATTTCTGATGAGATTGAAAGAATTGTTTTTGAGATAGAGAGACTGATTAGTGGAGACAAGGATTGATCGTGGATAATTGAGCCGAGAGGATAATTGAGCCGACGGCGGGATTTGAACCCGCGACCTGCGCATTACGAGTGCGCCGCTCTACCACCTGAGCTACGTCGGCAAGATATTAATAATAATAAATAAAAAAGAAAAAAAGAAAATAATAATATAAAAAAATAAAATAATAAATCATTATTTTTCCCCTTGAGATTCAATCACTCAAAAACAAAATCAAAAAATAAAATTAAGACAATAAATTGCAATAATAAAATTACAGAGTGTATCCTATATTCCTAAATGTAAAAAATAAATTGTGCGTAGTAGTGGGAGGAGGGAAGGTAGCCGAAAGGAAAATAAAAAAGCTTCTCCAAGAAAAAGCACAAATAATCGTCATTGCTAAATCAACAAATGAAAAAATAAAAAGCTTGGAACAACAAGGCAAAATAAAGAAAATAGTAAATTCTGAATTCACAAGGAATATGATACCAGAAGGAACATTCCTTGTATTTGAATGCACAGGGGACAAAAATGTTGCAATACAAATAAAAAAAGAGTGTCAAGAAAAAAGAATCCTCCTGAACTCTGCAACATATCCTGAAATCTCCGACTTTTTCGTCCCATCATCTATAAAAAGATGGGGGTTGCATATCAGCATATCAACGGAAGGAAAATCCTCTGCTTTCTCACGAGCAATAAGAGAAAAAATAGAAAGAGAAATACCAAAAGAGTTATCAGAAAAACTCAAAATAATAGCAAAAATAAGGGAAAAACTAATAAAAACAAAAGGAAAGAAAAACAAACTTCAAGATAAATTCCTCCTTGATATATCAAGATATGCAGTAGAAAACCCTAAAATATCAAAAAAAACATTCCTAAAATACTCGATGAAAAAAGCTAAAGATTATATGATAGATTTAGCAGAAATGAATCTATTACATTAATAGACATTCTGCATAGTAGCATTTTGTTAGATTTTACTAAAATTAGTCTATTAAGAATGCTTTATTTATAAGGATTTTTAAGATAAAAAATCATTCAAGTCTTCAAAAAAACTTGTTATGCAGAAAGTCTATTATTTTGGAATTTGGAGTGGATGGTAATTTGTAAGGAAAATTTGGACCCCCTTGTGGTTTCTGGTGGTTCTTCCTCGTTATTATCACCTTGTAGCGAATGGGAAGGCAAGATAAGGTAGCCAATCCTCTCAATCAAATCAAATCGTCTTATATTTTATCGTAGATTCTTTCAAGTATTTTAGATTGGTTATCAAGAATTTGAGCCAGAGTTTCAAATCCTTTCCTTTGACCCTCCTCTATCCTCGCAAGTATCTCCCCATGCTCTTTTAGAATTTGCATTGAAGCCTTCTGCACTTCAAGTGAAGCCTTTTGCACTTCAAGTGAGGCCTTTTGTACTTCAACAAGGGTTTCAAACCCTTTCCTTTGTCCCTCCTCTATCCTCGCAAGTATCTCCCCATGCTCTTTTAGAATTTGTAATGAAGACTTCTGTACTTCAAGTGAGGTTTTATGTATTTCAAGAGCGGTTTTCTGGGTATCAAGAATAGCTTTGAGAATTTTGCTATTTTCTCTCCTTATATCTCTTATAAACCATATTATCGTCACAACGGCTGCCGCAATTGTTATTATCGTTATTACCCACTCCATATCCACTATTTATAAATCTTAATTATTAAGTAAGGTGCCATAAATTTTGCAATTTATTTCCTATCTTTCGCTACACTATGATACAGATTAGATAATTTTTTTTCTGTTCTTTGAAATTTTCTACTGACTTGACTACATCCTCATCATCATCGCAACAGAAGGTTTTTTTACCAGCACAACCCGCAAAGCCAAAAGTGAAGAAAACTCCTGCACCTGCATATTCACACGACCGAACAACGCAGAAGCGCTGCAACAGAAAACTCATGCCTTCTTGGATCAACTGCTGATAAAAGTAAAATTAAAAGTTTAACACCAGAATTTCGCAACGGGATGGATAATATTTGACAAAACCCTTGAAAATTAAATTAATTATGGAAATTCTCTATAAAAAATCCCAAAATCGTAGATGGATATTTACAAAATAAAAAAGTTTCACAAAATATGGAAAAAGTTTTACAAAATGATAAAATTAAAGCACCTTTCATGATAGGGTGTGTTAAAGTATGGCGAAGGTAATAACGAAAATGGAAAAGGTAAAAATCGTTCTTCTCCTTTCCTCCCTTCTTTTATTATTATTCTCTTTCTCTTGTAAGAAAAAGAAAGCCACAACACAACCAGAAGGTGATATTTTAATCTCTGGTTTTGTAAAAGAGAGTATTGAGGAAAAGCCTATCATCACTGCAAAAGTTATCTTTGAGGATTCAAGTGGGAAAAAGCTTGCAGAAACTAAAACTGATGAATTTGGTGTATTTTATGCAAAGATCAAAAGGGATGATATAAAGGGGGATCTAAAAATAAGAGTAGAACAGCAAGGTCTTGCTCCTCTATCAAAGGTTGTCAGAAAAGATTCTCTAATCACTGCTCGGCAAATTTCTCTTGAACTCAACCCTGACTTCACTGATAGCAATTTCATAACTGGTAGATACATTACAGGAAGATACTACAAAAATGAAGATGGAACCGAAACTATGAAAACCAGTTCCGGCAGTGCAATAATAACGGGTAGATTCATAACGGGTAGGATAATAACAGCAAGATCTCCAACTTTTTTTGAGAAGATAAAATCTATATTCAAAAAGGATCAAGCAGGAGATATATCAGCAGAGATAACAGTTGGAGACCCTGACAAGAACATAGGTTCTTTCCCCGGAGATTTCCAAGCTTTTGACCCAGAATTTTCTCAGGCGTCAGGTTCATCTGATAGAGTTCAACTTGCAACATCAGGTTGGATGGACATAACTTTCAGAGATCAAAGTGGAAATCCAGTTCAGGTTGTAAGTGAGAACAATCCAGCGATTATTATGAGAAAGATACCCGAAAGTCAGCAGAAAGAGACGATAGAGGCTTATAAGAGAGGAATAAGGAGTATTCCTTGGTATTATTATAACGAAAAGGATGGAATATGGGAGAGAGCAAGATTTGATGCAAATGTTATATTATTAAATGAGGATGTGGATGGAGATGGTGTTCAGGAGGAGGTAGCATATGCACAGGTTCCTATAACTCACACATCTTGGTATAATTTAGATTGGCCATTAAATTCAACAGAGTTATGTTTTCAAGGTAAGGTTTTGGATGCAAATGGAAAACCAGCCTCAGGTTTGTATGTCATAGCTTATTCAAGTAGTAGCTATGCTTATACACGAACAGATGAAAAGGGAGAATTCAAACTTTATGTTCCGCAGGCGAAGTTTTACAGATGTTTGGAATGGGGTCAGGAGTGTGAGCGTTTCTGTTGGGGTCAAAATTGCTGGGATTTTTGTTGGACATCATGTAAGAGGTATTCGGATGAGATCTTGGAATATTGGAGATACAAAGTTTTTGCGTCAAATGAGATAGGTAGGGGTATATTTAGAGTAAAGGAGCGAACGAGGGTTATAGATATAAGCACGGAAGGGAAAGAGAGATATAAGTGTCACGATATTGGGGTTTTGCCTCCGCCTGATATGTATTCTGTAAGTTGTTTGGTAAAAGATAGTTTAGGAAATGCATTGGTGGGAGCGGTTGTGGTTTCGTCAGAAGGTAAAGTAGCAGAAACAGATAATTCTGGAAAATTCAATTTGATTTCAAGGAAAGGGAATTTAGTTCTAACGGTTTCTTATGAGAAGGACGGATTTATCTACAAGGTTCAAAAGAATATTTATGTTGACAAAGATATAACAGAGAGAGATTGTTCAATTGAGATGAGATTAGAACCTGTGAAGGTAAAGTGTTCTGCGTTTATAAACCAAAAGCCAGGGGAAGTAGAAGTATTTGTGAAAGGGAACAATGTAAAGACAAGCGAAAAAGATGGGACATTTGAGATAAGCTTACCAAGACCTGTTGATAAAAAAGAGGAGGAAGTCAAGCTATTGTATGTAGCGAAGTTCCCAGATGGTTCAACTGAGTGGCAGGAGCAGATAATAAAGATAAAGGCGGAAGATCGAGAGGTTGTGTGTGATCAAGGGGTGAATTTTGAGTATAATGAGGTATGTGTAGAAGGTAGGATTAAGAACGAAGAGGGAAAAGGTATAAGGGGTGTATATGTTTTAGTAGGAGGGAGGTCGCCAGTTGTAACAGATGAGAGTGGATTCTTTGAGGTTCAAGGAGGTAGAGCGAAAAAGAACAATGAAGGTAAGTATCTTTATAAAGTAAAGCATATATATTTTGGGGTATTTGGGAAGGAAGAGATAGAGAGGGAATATGAGGCTAAGGGAACAGAATGCATATGGGAGGAACAGGAGATAGATACTCGCCCTGCGTGGGTGATAGGAGTGGTTAGGAGTAAAAGAAGGAAAGGTATAGGTGGAGCGAAGGTAGAAACAGAATTTGGTCAAGTAGATTACACAAATGCGGGAGGTCAATTCAAGTTAAAAGCTCCTGTAAATAGCAAAGTAAAGATTTATGCAAGTTATGGTGGAGCAACAACGGAGGTAGAGGTTCAGACAAAGGAAAAAGGCTCAACAGCATCAGTGGATATAATTTTGAATATAGAAGATTTAGCACCAAAGGTAAAGGTAATAGGATTAGGTAAGGCAAAAGCTGGGAGTAAGTTAAGATTTAAGATAGAGGTAACAGATGATTCAGAAAAGGTAGGATATGAGATAGGGATAAAGGATTGGGGATTTGGAGAGAGAGGAGAAATAAAGCTTGAAGGAGGTGTAGGAAGGAAGGAATTTGAGATAGGAGTTCCAGTTGGAGCAAGATCTGCGGATTTGGAGATAGGGGTGAAAGATGAGGGAGGGAATGAAGATAAAGTATTGTTGAAGGTGGAAGTAACCGAAAGGAATAGAGAGCCAGAGATATTAAGGATAGATATTGATGGAGAAATTTGGATAGGAGGAAGGTTTATAGCGTCAGTTGTAGGTTATGATCCAGAAGGAGACCAGATGAGTTATGAATGGGGAATAACGAGGGAAGGAGGAAAGGAATATGGGAGTTGGATAATGGGATATGGAGCAACAGCGGTGGTGGAGATCCCGGAGGAAGCGAGCGGAGGGATTTACTTTATAAATGTAAGAGTTAGGGATAGTGAAGGAGGAGAGAGAAGTTTTGTAAGGGAGATAAATATAACAAAGAAGATAGAGGTAGGAGAAAGAGTTTGCATTCCTACGGATGAGATATGCGATGGAAAAGACAATGACTGCAACGGTTTGATAGACGATGGAGTTTTACTTGTATTCTACAAGGATTTGGATCAAGACGGATACACAGATGGGACGATGACAATGGGATGTTCAGCTCCGACCGGGTATGTTTCATCAGCGACATCTGGGGATTGCAATGACAACGATCCGAATATAAACCCGGGAAAAGCAGAAATATGTGATAGTAAAGATAATAACTGTAATGGACAAATAGATGAAGGTTTCAACGTAGGTCAAAGTTGTAGTGTTGGTATAGGAGAGTGTGCAAGGACAGGACAACTGATATGTAAAGCGGATGGTTCAGGAACCGAATGCAATGTTTCCCCAGGAGAGCCAACGACAGAGATATGCGATGGAAAAGACAACGACTGTGATGGTTTGATAGACGAAGGAGTTTTATTGATATTCTACAGGGACCAAGATGGAGATGGTTATGGGGACCCGAACAGCTCAATTCAAGCCTGCTCTCAACCAGCAGGTTATGTTCAGAATTCTAACGATTGTGATGATAATAATGCAAATTTAAATCCTAATACTACCTGGTTCAAAGATGCAGATTTAGATGGCTTCTATCCATCTGGTGGTAGCTCTGTTTCCTGCTCCAATCCCTTCGCACCTTTTAACGCCACCTACATTGCTATCCCAGGTAATGATTGCGATGACTCTGACCCAAATATATTCCCAGGGGCTCCTCTTAACTGCAATAATGGAAAAGATAATGATTGCTCCGGAAATATTGAAAAGTGGGCTTACACAGATGTAGATGGAGATCGCTTTGCTCCTAATTCTGTGTCTTCCTGCGTTGATGTGGTTAGTTTTCCGGGACGAATCACAGCTGGTTCAGAACTTGGCACAAATGACTGTAATGATAATAATGCAAGTATAAATCCTGGTCGCTCTGAAATATGCGATGGAATAGATAATAACTGCAACGGACAAACTGATGAAAATAATGTTTGTGCACCGGTTACAGTCACCCCGAGAAGATTGGGTGCAGGGGGTTATCACACCTGCGCTATAAAAGAAGATGGCTCCCTTTGGTGCTGGGGTGATAACTATTTTGGTCAGCTTGGGGATGGAACTAATACAGATAAAAACACCCCAGTTCAGATAATGTCATCAGGAGTTTCTGCTGTTGCTTTGGGGGTGGCTCACACATGTGCGATAAAAGAAAATGGCTCTCTTTGGTGCTGGGGTGCTAACTGGGATGGTCAGCTTGGAGATGGAGGAGCAAATTATCCAAATACCAACACCCCAGTTCAGATAATGTCATCAGGAGTGGTAGCTGTTTCTTTGGGTGGTTATCACACTTGCGCGATAAAGCAAGATGGCTCTTTATGGTGCTGGGGTCGGAACTATGAAGGTCAGCTTGGTGATGGAACTAATACAACTAGATACACCCCAGTTCAGATAATGTCAGAAGGAGTTTCTGCTGTTGCTTTGGGGTTGTATCACACTTGTGCGATAAAAGAAGATGGTTCTTTATGGTGCTGGGGTAGAAACTCATATGGTCAGCTTGGGGATGGAACTAATTCGGATAAAAACACCCCAGTTCAGATAATGCCATCAGGAGTATCGGCTGTTTCTTTGGGGTATGCTCACAGTTGTGCGATAAAACAAGATGGCTCTCTTTGGTGCTGGGGTGCTAACTGGTTTGGCCAGCTTGGGAATGGAACTTATTCTTGGGATAGCAACACCCCAGTTCAGATAATGTCATCAGGAGTTTCTGCTGTTTCTTTGGGTGGTGCTCACACTTGTGCTGTAAAACAAGATGGCT
>Ga0197143_1000744_pt1 | contig 31729 bp, 30 predicted proteins | sample GBS70_MetaG_FD_148603 | JGI IMG/M metagenome (GOLD analysis project Ga0197143, IMG submission 148603) | Sediment microbial communities from Great Boiling Springs, Gerlach, Nevada, United States - GBS 70_MetaG | ecosystem: Environmental > Aquatic > Thermal springs > Hot (42-90C) > Sediment... | reverse complement strand
CTGGTCCTGGGCTTTGGCGCGGTGAAGGGGACCATGCTGGAGGCCCTGGACCACCTGGAAGGCGTGGGGTACTTGCACCTCCGCCTCCTCTGGCCCTTCCCCGAGATCGCTCCCCTTTTGGAGGGCAGGAGGCTCGTCACCCTGGAGCACAACTTCTCCGGCCAGCTGGCCGATCTTGTGCAGCAGGAAACCCTGAAGAAGGTCCACCACCGGGTGGTGAAGTACAACGGCCGCCCCATCACCCTGGACGAGGCGGTGGAGGCCCTGAAGGCCATCAGGGAGGGGCAGGCTCCGGAAAAGCTGGTCCTAAGGAAGGGGGTTTAGCATGGTGGAGCTCAAGCTTGCGGACTACAAGGCGGAGAAGCAGCCCGACTGGTGCCCGGGGTGCGGGGACTACGGCATCCTCTCCGCCTTACAGATGGCCCTTTTTGAGCTGAAGAAAGACCCTTCGCAAACGGTGGTCTTCTCCGGCATCGGCTGCTCGGCCAAGACCCCCCACTACCTCAACGTGTATGGGGTCCACACCCTCCACGGCCGGGTCCTGCCCGTGGCCCAGGGGGCCAAGCTGGCCAACCCCCACCTCACCGTGGTGGCCGTGGGCGGGGACGGGGACGGGCTTGGCATCGGGGCCGGGCACTTCGTGGCCGCGGGCCGGAGGAACGTGGACATGCTCTACATCCTCTACGACAACGAGGTCTACGGCCTCACCAAGGGGCAGGCGGGGCCCACCCTGGGCCTGGGGGAGAAGACCAAAAGCCTCCCCAAGCCCAACCCCCAAGGCCGCCTCAACCCCCTCCTCCTGGCCTTCGCCGCCGGCTACACCTGGATTGGGCGGGGCTACGCCTACGACGTGAAGGGCTTAAAGGAGCTCATCAAGGAAGGGCTGAACCACCGGGGCCTGGCCTTCCTCCACGTCCTCCAGCCCTGCCCCACCTACAACGACCTCCACACCAAGGAGTGGTTCGCCCCCAGGCTCTACCGGCTCCAGGAGGAGGGCTACGACCCCCACGTGCCCCAGGGCCTCCCCCCCGAGGAGCTGGACCGGAAGATGGCCCTCTTCCAGGAGAAGGCCCTGGAGTGGGGGGAGCGCATCCCCGTGGGGATCTTCTGGAAGGCGGAGGTGCCCACCTTTGAGGAGCGCCTCAAGGCCTACCTCCCCCGCTACCCCGAGGTCTACCCGGCCCAGGGGCAGAGGGAGGCCTTGGACCTCGAGGGCCTCCTCAAGGAGTTCGCCCTCTAGACTGGGGCCATGGACCTCACCCACTTCAAGGACGGCAAGCCCCACATGGTGGACGTCACGGAAAAGCCCGCCACCTTCCGCACCGCCACCGCCGAGGCCTTCGTGGAGCTCACCGAGGAGGCCCTTAGGGCCCTGGAGGCGGGCGGGGTGGGCAAGGGGGACCCTCTTAGCGTGGCCCAGCTGGCGGGCATCATGGCCGCCAAGAAGACCGCCGACCTCATCCCCCTCTGCCACCCCCTGCCCCTCACCGGGGTGGAGGTCAAGGTGGAGCTCCTGCGGGAGGAAAGGCGGGTGCGCGTAGAGGCCACGGTGCGCACCAAGGCGGAAACCGGGGTGGAGATGGAGGCCTTAACCGCCTGCGCCGTGGCCGCCCTCACCGTCTACGACATGCTGAAGGCCGCTTCCAAGGGCCTAGTGATCCAGGAAGTCCGCCTCCTCCACAAGGCGGGGGGCAAGAGCGGGGAGTGGCGGCGGGCCTGAAGGTACCCCAGGGGCGTATACTGGGAACATGCGCCTGGCCATCGCCCTCGCCAAGAACGACCCGGAAAAGGTCTACCCCGGCCCCTTCGGCCACGCCCCCCGCTTCGCCATCTACGAGGTGGAGGAGGGAGAGATTCGCCTTCTGGAGGTGCGGGAAAACCCCTACGCCGCCATGGAGGGGGGAAGGAAGCACGAGCTCATGCGGGAACTCCTCAAGGACGTGGACCTCCGGGTGGGGGCCCGGTTCGGCCACGGCGGGTCCATGGGGGCCTTCCCCATGGCGGACCGCCTCGAGGTGGGCCCCGTGAGCGTGGCCGAGGCCCTGGAAAAGGTCAGGGCCCGCCGAAATACCGCCTGAGGAGCTCCCGGGCCTCCGGGGGAAGAGGAACGCGCTCCAGGTAGACCTCGGCCCCGCGGCGCACCCGTTCCGGCGGCCTTCCCCCAGGCCAAGGGGAAGGAAGCGCCCCTTCCCCGCCCTCCCCCCCTGGGGCCAGGAGGCCCTGGCCTTGCCCCTCCGGAGCCGGGGGAAGGTCCTTGGGGGCCGTCCCCAGCTCCGGGAAAGGCCCCCCGGGGCCTGGCCGGGATCCCCGCTCGGGTTCCGCTCCTTGGGGTTCTGGGCCTTCCCCCCTGGCCCCGGGGCCTGGGGGGGCGGGGTCCTCAAGACCCCTTCCCTGGCCTTCCCTAAGTCCCTCTCCACCCCGCCCCTCTTCCTGTCCTGGCCCTGCGGGGGCGGCGCCCTCGAGGCCCCTTGCCTGGCCCTCTACCTCCCCGCCTTCACGACCCCCTGGCTGGCCCTCCATGGCCTCCTCCCCGGTCCGGTTGGCCTCTTCCCCCTGGCCCCTCGGGGCCTCGGCCACCCCCTCCCCCTGGACCTGAGGAGGAGCTGTATCCCCGGGGGCGGGCTCGTCAGGCGGACGAAGGGGCCGCTCCACCCCCGGGAGGCTCCAAGCCCCGCCCTCCCCTCCTCCCGGCCGCCAGGCGGCAAGGGCCAAGAGGAAAAGAAGGACGAGGAGGTAGGCCAGGAGGAGCCCCCAGGGAAAGGGGGGCGGCTCCAGGCGCACCCGCCTGGCCTCGGCCCAAAGCCGCTCCTCCCCGTAGGCCAAGGCGGTGGCGTAGGCCAGGCTCACCCGGTTGATCTCCACCAGGGCCCGGCGGGCGAAGAGGCGGGCGGGGAGAAGAAGGGCCAGGGGAGAGGCCAGGGCGAAGCCCGGGTGGAGGAGGCCCAAAAGGGCGAGGCCCAGGGCGAAAAGGAGGCGGTAGCGCCAGGCCAGCCTCCCGGCGTAGCGGAGGTGGAAGCCGGGCTCCACAAGGCCATTATGGGGCGAAAAGGGCCAGGGCGCTCACCACCGGCCTGGGGGTGCCCTGGTAGGGGCTTCGCAGCCGCCCCTTCACCCAAAGCTGGGCCGAGCCGCCCCCGTCCATCCGCAAGGCGTTCCAGGCCCCCAGGGCCAGGAGGCCCCGGGCCAGGGCCCCCGGGGTGGTGGGCTCGGAGACCAGAAGCCAAAGCCTCCCCTCCCGGGTCCAGGCCACGGCGGCCTGGGGGGCCACCGCCTGAAGGGGCCTCGGGTCCTTGAAGTTCTCCTGGGCGGGGTCAAAGGCGTACCGCCCCTCCTTCACCAGGAGGGGGCCCCCCTCGAGGGCGTAGCGGAAGGGGGGGTCCAGCCGCCCGTAGAGGGAAAGCCGGTCCCCCACCTTTAGGGGAAAGGGAGGAAGCCCCTTGGGGAAGGTGAGGGCCCAGGCCCCAGGGGGAAGCTCCAGGGGGGCGGGGAGGAGGGCCTGGACCCGGTCCCCCACCACCAAAGCTCCCTCCTCCCCCTCCCGGCCCACCTTCCCGGGGACGGTGTGGGCGGTGTAGCGGGCCCGGGAGGCGTTCACCCCCACCCGCACCCTCTCCCCGCCAGGCCCCGCCACCACGGCCTCAAACCGGGGCAGGTCCAGGAAAAACCGGAACTCGTCCCACATGAGGGCCATGCGGCCAAAGGGGTAGGAGACCGTGACCCCGTCCTGGACCCAAAGCCCGATGGGGGCGCCCGTCCTGGGGTCAAAGTACCCCCCGTTGAGGACGGCCAGGGCCCCGGGGGCCAGGTCCCGGGGCAGGGCCCGCCTGAGGGGGGTCCCCACGGGCAGGAGGCGGCCCCCCTCGGCCTCCACCAGGTAGAGCCTCAAGGGCTCGGGGGTGAAGGCGTGGACCTCCCGGTAGCGCACCCCGGGGGCCAGGGCCTCCTCAAGGTAGCCTACCGGCTGACCCACCTCGGGCAGGAGGAGGTAAAGGTCCAGGACCAGCCTGGGGGGGTTCTCCAGGGAGAAAAGACGGTAGCGGAGGAGGCTCCCCGGAGCCTTGAGGGTGAGGCGGGTCCCCTGGGGCAGGAGGCGCACCTCCGCGGAAACCCCCCGGGGCCAAGGAGCCTGGAGGAGGCCCGGGGCCAGGTAGGGAAGGACCAGCTCCAGGCTTCCCTTGCCCACCCCCTCCTCCGGACTCCCGGGAGGGAGGGCGGGGAGTTCCAGGACCACCCGGAAGGCCCGCCCCTGCCCCCCAAAGCGCACCCCCGCCTCGGGGGCCTGGAAGTAGCCCAGGGCCTTCAGGGCCTCGAGGGGAAGCCTCTCCCCTTCCGGGGCCGGAAGGTTCAAAGGGGGCTCCGCCCAGCCCACCCCGGGCACAAAGACCAGGCGCACCCCCTCCCCCTGGTAGACCCAGGCCCCGCCCTCCTCCCGGAACTCCAGGCCCAAGGTGGGGGCGGGAAGGAGGGTCTGGCCCAGGGCCAGGGAGAGGAAGAGGAGCAGGGCGAAAAGCCTCACCCCTCCATGAAAGCGAAAAAGGGTGAGAAGGGGCTTAGCCCTTGACCACGATCAGGGGCCTGAGCCGGGCCACCTTCCGCCCGATCCCCGCCCCGTGCACCGCCTCCACCACCACCGAGACGTCCTTGTAGGCCTCGGGCATCTCCTCGTCCACCGTGGCCCGGGTGGCGGCCCGCACCAGGATGCCCCTTTCGGCCAGCTCCTTCACCAGGTTCCGCTCCCGGGCCACCCGTTTGGCCTGGTGGCGGCTCATCTTGCGCCCGGCCCCGTGGCAGCTGCTGCCGAAGGAGACCTCCATGGCCTTTTCCGTTCCCGCCAGCACGTAGGAGTAGCGGCCCATGTCCCCCGGCACCAGCACCGGCTGGCCCACCTTCCGGTACTCCAGAGGGATCTCGGGGTGGCCGGGACCGAAGGCCCGGGTGGCCCCCTTGCGGTGCACCAGGACCCTTCTTCCCCGGTGCTCCTCAAACTTGGCGTTGTTGTGGGCCAGGTCGTAGAGGACCCTAAGGCCGTGGTCTTTGGGGGCGAAGCCCACCCTCTCAAAGGCCTCCCGCACGAAGTGGGCGATGAGCTGGCGGTTGGCGAAGGCGAAGTTGGCGGCGGCGGCCATGGCCTGGAGGTAATCCTCCCCCTCGGGGCTCCTTATGGGGGCCGCCGCCAGCTGCTTGTCCACCAGCTCTATCCCGTACCGGGGGGCCACCTTGAGGAAGCGCTCCACGTAGTCCTGGCAGACCTGGTGCCCCAGGCCCCGGCTTCCCGTGTGGATGAGGACGGTGATCTGGCCCCTGAAGAGGCCAAAGACCTCGGCCGCCTCCTCGTCGTAGACCTCGTCCACGTACTGGACCTCCAGGAAGTGGTTCCCGCTTCCCAGGGTGCCGATCTGGGGAGCCCCCCGCTCAAAGGCCCTCTCCGAAACCTTGTCGGGGTTGGCCCAGGGGAGGCGCCCCTCGGACTCTAGGAAGCGGAGGTCCTCGGGGTAGCCGAAGCCCCTCTTGATGAGCCAGGAGGCCCCCTCCTTCAGGATCTCCTTGAGCTCCTTTTTGCTGAAGCGCACGTCCCGCCTTTCGCTCCCCACCCCTGAAGGCACCAGGCGGTAGAGGGTGTCCGCCAGGTCCCGCTGCCTTGGGAGGAGGTCCTCGAGGGTCAGGTGGGAGGTGAGGAGGCGGACGCCGCAGTTGGAGACCACGAAGCCCTCGGCCACGAAGTTGTGGTGGGGATGGGCCATGGAGAGGTCATAGACCCGCCCTTCATGGGGCACCTGCTCCACCGCCACCACCCGGTCAAAGAGCATGGGCCCCGTGGCCCGGGCGAACTCGGGGAAGGTGGGGAAGCCCTGGGGACGGAAGCCCGCCCGCTTTTCGTAGAGGGACCGCTCCACGAAGCGGCGGGAAACCCCCAGGGCCAGGGCGATGCCCTTGAGGCTTTGGCCCTCTCCTCGGAGGGCGCGGGCCTCCTCTGCCAGGGCCGCTCTCCTCGCCAAATGGGCCGCCTTCAGGCGGAGGTAGAGGGCGGCCTTGAGGGCCAAAGCGGCCTTCCTGGGGGCGTAGGCGTAGCCCACCTCCTCGTAGAGGCGGCCCAGGTTCTCGGGCGTGGCCCGAAAGATGAGCTTGAAGCGGAAGGAGGGGTCTTCGGGTTCATCCCAATCGGCCTCCTCCCGCAAGGCCTGGACCTCGAGGCCCAGGGAGGCCGCAAGACGCGCCAGATCCTCCATGAAAAGCCTTCCGCTTTCCCTCTGGCTCAGGCGCTTGGACTGGGATAAAACCGGGGCCACCAGGTTGTAACCGTGGCCGCTCACCGCCTGAGGGGCCGTGAGCTCGGCCCCGAAGAGCCCGGCGAGGAAGTTGGCCCTGAGCCAGGCGGGAAGGTGGAAGAGCCACCGGGGGAAAGCGAAGGCCTGCTTGGCCTTGGGGCCCTCGGGCAGACCCAAGGCGTGAAGGAGAAGGAAAAGGGCCCGAGAGGTGACCTTGAGGGCCGCTTCCTGGGCGGAGAAGGTGCGGCCCCGAAAGCGGTGCTGCCGCTTCCTGAGGTAAGGGCCCCCTGCCCGAAACCCCAGGCGCAGAAGGTCCGCCTTGGCCTCCCCAAGCCCCTCCGCCTCCCCGTAAAGGACCAGGTAGGCCCGGCCCCGGGAGCGGTACAAGGTGCCGTCTCCCCAGGCGTATCCCAAAAGGCGGAGGAGGGCGGGAAGGTGGGGGTGGCGGGCCCTAAGGGGCAGAAGCCCCAGAGCCTTCAGGACCCTGGCTGCCTGAGGAAAACCCAGGCGCTCCCCCAGGGCTTGCGCCTCTTCCTCCCCAAGAAGCAAAAGGTCCGGTGGCGGTTCATGGGGAAGGCCGCGGAAAGGATGGATAGCCACCTGGTCCCCGGGCCGTAGCTCCCCCAATGGCCGCATGCCCTCAGGGGTGTAGACGGGATGGTCGGGGGTGGCCTCCAGGACAAACCCGCCCTCGGTTTTCAGGCGGATGAGGGCCTCCGCTTCCCGGGAAAGCAGGAAGGCCGCTTGTGCGGCCTCGGGCCCCTCCCCAAGCCGCCACACGGCGAGGAGGGGAGAGGTCTCCTCCGCCAACTCCTCTATGGGGCGGCTGTAGCGATCGTGGAAGAGGACCCGGGTTCCCGCAGGGAGGCAGTTGATGTCAAAACCGACCCCGCCCGGGCTCACCACGCCCCCCGCTTCCGGGTCAAAGGCCGCCACCCCCCCGATGGGGAAGCCGTAGCCCCAGTGGATGTCGGGCATGGCCAGGGCGGGCTCCACGATGCCGGGCAGGGTGGCCACGTTCATGAGCTGCTGCAAGGAGGCGTAGCCCTCAGCCTCGAGGTCCTTCAAGATCTCCTCCGAGGCGAAAAAGACCGCGTCCACCCGCATCTTCCCCTGCCTGGGGATGCGGTAGGTGTAGGGGGCGATCTTCTCAAAGCGCATGGCGCCCTCCAAAACAAAACCGCCGGGCGTTTCGCCCGGGCTTAGGTTCACCATACCGCGCTATGCGGTATGCGTCAAGGCTATGCGGTAAAATCCCCCCGTGCCCGGCCTCGCCTTCGCCCTGCAAACCCACCCCGGCCGCAAGAGGCCCAAAAACGAGGACGCCGTGGGCCACGCCCTCACCCCCTGGGGCGGGGTCTTCGTGGTGGCGGACGGGATGGGGGGGCACCGCACGGGGGAGGTGGCCGCCAGGCTGGCGGTGGAGACCATCCTAGAAAGCCTGAAGGAAGCCGAACCCTCCCCCAAGGCCCTCCTGGAGGCCTTTGAAGGGGCCAACGCCCGCATCTACGCCGAGGCCCAGCGCCCGGAGAACCGGGGCATGGGCACCACGGCCACCTGCCTCCTCCTGGACCTCCCCTACGCCCTCATCGCCCACGTGGGGGACTCGAGGGCCTACCTCTTGAGGGGGGAGGAGCTTTCCCTCCTCACCGAGGACCACTCCTGGGTGGCGGAAAGGGTGCGCCAGGGCCTCCTCTCCCCCGAGGAGGCCAGGACCCACCGCTGGCGCAACGTGATCACCAACGCCCTGGGCTCCTTTCCCCAGGCCCGGGTGGACCTTTTGGGCCTAAAGCTCCTCCCCGAAGACACCTTTCTCCTCTGCACCGACGGGCTTTCCGGGGTGCTGGAGGACCGCACCCTGAAGGAGGTGCTGAAGAACTTCCCCCCCGAGGAGGCGGCCAGGAGGCTGGTGGAGCTGGCCAACGAGTGGGGCGGGCCTGACAACGTGAGCGCCATCGTGGTGCGCCTCCCCCAGGAGCTCCCCAAGGGCACCCGCCCCTACGCCCTCCCCCTCGAGGCCGCCCAGGGCTCCCCGGTGGGCCTCAAGCTGGGGGAGGAGCCGGAGGAGCTCCCCACCCAGGTGCTGGAGCCCCCCAGAAGGCCCCGGGTGAACTGGCGGGACGTCCTCCTTATCCTGCTCTGGGTCGTGGTGGTGGCCTACATCCTCCTGGGCTACTTCCGCTAAGACCTGCTAGACTCCAGGAGGTATGGAGCGGACCTTCGTGATGGTGAAACCCGACGGCTTCCGGCGCGGCCTGGTGGGGGAGATCCTCGCCCGCTTTGAGCGCAAGGGCTTCCGCATCGTGGGGCTGAAGGCCCTGAAGATCTCCCAGGAGCTTGCGGAAAGGCACTACGCCGAGCACCGGGAGAAGCCCTTCTTCCCCTCCCTGGTGGGCTTCATCACCTCGGGGCCGGTGGTGGCCATGGTCCTGGAGGGCCCCAACGCCGTGGCCGAGGTGCGCAAGATGATGGGGGCCACCCACCCCAAGGACGCCCTGCCCGGGACCATCCGGGGGGACTACGCCACCACCATTGACGAGAACGTGATCCACGGCTCGGCCACCCTGGAGGACGCCGAGAGGGAGATCGCTCTCTTCTTCCGGCCAGAAGAACTCCTCTAAACGCCTCCCATGGTCTTGGCCGGGGCTGGAGGCCCCCACCGCGGCGAAAGCCGCGGTGGGGTAGTTAGCCTTCCCCCTCGGGGGGCTGGGGCAGGCTGGTGGCCCGGAGGCGCTCCCAGGGGAAGTCGTCCAGGGGGTAGAAGCGGTCCGCCTGCTGGGCCAGGCGGTGGGAGGAGAGGGCGTGGAAGGTGGTGTTCTCCACCTGCTTGCCCATGTCCTGCACCACCCGCACCACCTCGGCGAAGTCCCCGTCCCCTGAGACCAGGATGGCGATGTCGTAGGCGTCGGCGTAGGCTAGGCGCAGGATGTCAATGGCGATCTGGATGTCCACCCCCTTCTCCACAAACCCCTCCGCCCGCCGCTCCAGCCTCCCCAGGCGCACGGCCACGTAGGGCACCCGCTTCAGGTAGTTGAGGAAGCTCTGGTGGGCCTTGGCCGCCGGGTCCTCCGGGGGGAGGGGGGCGTTGTAGTAGTAGGCCCGAAGAAGCTTACGGCCGGCGGTGAGCAGGGTGATGAACTCCACGAAGTTCAGCCGATAGTCCGAGCCCAGGTGCTGCACCAACCCCTTGTAGAGGTTGGAGCCGTCAATAAATATGGCTACCCTTTCCATACCAGGCCCGCCCCTTCACGGGCACCCTCAGTTTATCCCAGGGGAATGAGAAGGTTTATAGCCCACCGCTCAAAAGGAGCGGTGGGGGAAGGGATACGCCTTTTAGCCCTTTTGGGCGGGGTTATGCTACCACGGACCCTCCGTGAGCGCAAGATGAGGGGCAGAAACCCCCTCTAGGAGCGCACCTTTCGCGTTTCCGCGTACACGTCGCGGAAGACCCCGGGGATGGGGGCGTGGGGCTTGTGCACCCGCACCCGCACCGCCAGAAGCCTGGGGAAGGCCTGGAGAAGGGCCTCCGCTAGGTGGTCGGCCAGGGCCTCTATGAGGTAAAAGCGGCGGTGGCGCACCGCCTCCTCCACCAGGGCGTAGACCTGGGCGTAGTCCACGGTCTCCTCGAGGCGGTCCCCCTTGCCCTCAAAGGCCACCTCCAGCCACAGGTCCACCACGAACCGGGCCCCAAGCCGCCCCTCCTCGGGCATAACCCCGTGCCGCCCGTAAAACTCCAGGCCCAAAAGGGCGATCTCCCCCATCCCTCACCCCCAGAGGGCCTCCCAGACCAGAAGGGCCTCCCGATGGGCCTTCACGTCGTGCACGCGAAGGATTCTGGCCCCCTTCAGGACGGCGTAGAGGTGGGCGGCCACGGAGCCCAAGACCCGCCCTTGGGGGGCCTCCACCCCCGTGAGCTCCCCGATCATGCGCTTGCGGGATAGGCCCACCAAGACGGGGTGGCCCAGCTCCACGAGGGCCTCCAGGTTCCGCAGGAGGGCCAGGTTGTGCTCCAAAAGCTTGCCGAAGCCGAACCCGGGGTCCAAGACCACCTGGGGCACGCCGGCCTTCAGGGCCCTCTCCGCCTGGGCCTTCAGGAAGGCCTTGACCTCGGCCACCACGTCCTGGTAGCGGGCGTGGGCCATCATGGTCTTAGGGTCGGGGACGGGCATGTGCATGATGACCGCGGGTACCTGGAAGCGGGCCGCCAGGGCCAGCATGCGCTCGTCCCGGAGGCCGGTGACGTCGTTCAGGAGGTGGGCCCCAAGCCTCAGGGCCTCCTCGGCCACCTCGGGCTTGCGGGTGTCCACGGAGACTGGCACCCCCAGGGAGAGGACGGCCTCGAGGACGGGAAGGAGCCTCCTCTTCTCCTCCTCCACAGGCACGGGCTCGGCCCCGGGCCGGGTGGACTCGGCCCCCAGGTCCAGGAGGTCCGCCCCCTCGGCCACCATCTCCTTGGCCCTCTGGAGGGCCTTTTCCGGGTCCAGGTAGAGCCCGCCATCGGAAAAGGAGTCCGGGGTGAGGTTCAGGATCCCCATGATCCGGGGCTTTGAAAGGTCCAGAAGGCGGTCGCCAAGCCGGAGCACGCCTAGGATTATAGTGGGCCTAGGAGGTTCTTATGGCTAAACTCCTGGCGGCGGTGGACCTGGAGGAGACCCTGGAGCGGGTGGTGGCCACGGCCCGGTACCTGCAGGGGGGGCTTTCCATGCCCGCCGAGCTTCTGCACGTGGTCCCCAGCGCCTACGTTGAGGCCCTGGCCCGGCGCTTTCCCGAGATCGCCCAAGACCTGGAGGAGGCCTTGAGCCTGGCGGAGGCCCGGGCGAGGGCGGCCCTGGGGGAAACGGGCCTCCGGGTGCGGGTGCTCCGGGGCTTCCCCGCCCAGGTGGTGGCCGGGGAGGCCCTGAAAAGCCGCCTGGTCCTCCTGGGCCAGCGGGGCACGGGGACCCTCGAGGCCCTGGCCCGAGGCGCCCTCGCCCGCTACCTCCTCCACCGGGGGGAGGTCCCGGTCCTCCTCCTCCCCAAAGCCCTGGAGGGGGTGAGGCGCATCGCCGTGGGCCTGGACGATAGCCCCGCCAGCCTCGCCGCCTTCCGAGTGGCCGAGGCCTGGGGGAAGGCCTTAGGGGCCGAGGTCTTCGGCCTCCACCTGGTGAGCGGGGAAGGGGGGTGTTGCTTCCCCACCTACCTGGACCCGGGCCGCCTCTCGCTAAGCCAGGTTCTGGAACAAGCCCGGGCCCACCTGGAGGCCCTCCTCCAGGCCACGGGGGTGGTGGAGGTGGCCCCGGGGGAAAGGGAGCTGGACCTCCTCCGCCTGGCCCAGGCCCGGAAAGCGGACCTCCTGGTCCTGGGCTCCAAGGCCAAGAGCACCTGGCGCCACCGCCTGGGGCGGATGGTGGAGGTCTTAGCCCAGGAAAGCCCCCTGCCCCTCCTCGTCGTCCCCGAGGCCACGGTCTGGTAAGGTAAGGCCCATGCGCCACGGGCCCGGCTGGTTTCTCCGCCTTTCCGCCTACTGGTTCGCCACCAGCTTCAAGTGGTTCCTGGTCCTTCTGGTCCTCCTCCCCGCCAAGGTGGCGGAGCTTTCCCCTCCCGAGGAGAAGGCCACCAGGCTGGGCTTTCTCTTCGGCCTGGGGGCGGTGATGGCCATCCTGGGGCCCCCCCTCATGGGCTACCTCTCGGACCGCCTGGGGCGGAGGCGGCCCTTTTTGCTCTGGGGAAGCCTCCTCACCGCCTTGGCCCTCCTCCTTCTGGTCCACGCCCAGAGCTACGCCCTCCTCCTCCTGGCCTACCTCCTCCTCCAGCTCGCGGACGACCTGGCCACGGGCCCCTACTCCGCCCTCATCCCCGACCTGGTCCCCAGGGGGGAGAGGGGTGCCGCCTCGGGATACATGGGGGCGCTCCAGGTCTCGGGGCAGGTCCTGGGAGGGGTGGTGGGCTTCCTCCTCCCCCTGGGGCCCCAGGCCTACCTGGCGGCCTTTTTGAACCTCCTGGGGGCCGCCCTTAGCCTCTCCCTGGTGCCAGACCGCCTGCCCAAGGCCAACCCCCGCCCCTTCTTTTCCGCCATGGCCGCCCCCTGGCGGGACCGGGACTTCCTCCTGGTCTACCTCACCCGCTTTCTGGTGATGCTGGGCTTCTACCTGGCCCAGACCTACCTGCAGTACTTCCTGGCGGACGTGGTGCGGGTCTTCCAGGCCCTGGGGCGGACCCTCACGGAGGAGCCCTTCCAGGCGGTGGCCCTTCTGGGCCTCCTCATCTCCCTGGGGGCCGCCCTAGCCAGCGTGCCCGCGGGCCGGGCCTCGGATAGGCTGGGGCGGAAGCCCCTCATCTACCTCTCGGGGGCGGGGCTGGGCCTCCTCATGCCCTTCATCCTCTTCCTCCCCCGCTACGACCTCCTCCTCTTCCTCGCCCTCTTCTTCGGTCTCTTCTACGGGGTCTACCTGGCGGTGGACTGGGCCCTGGTGGCCGACGTGCTCAAGGACCCCGAGGCCCACGCCACGGACATGGGGCTGTGGCAGACCTCCATCGTGGTGCCCCAGGTGCTGGCCGGGGCCTTTGGCCGCCCCCTGGACCTCCTGAATGCGCAAAGCCCGGGCCTGGGCTACACGATCCTCTTCCTCCTGGCGGGGCTCTTTTTCCTCCTGGGGGCCTTCCTGGTGGCGGGCATACGGCGGGCCCGGTAGCGCATATTTGCGCAGGTTCGGGAAAACGCCGTGTTGACGCCCCCTTTCCTCCTCGCATAGGATGGGGCGGGTTTTGGAGGGAACAATGCGCCTGCTTTTGGGTTTAGCCAAAACCATAGACGCCCTTAGCGAGGGGGTGGGCCGGGTCATCGCCTGGCTAACCCTCTTGGTGGCCCTTCTTTCGGCGGGGAACGCCCTCATGCGCTACGGCTTCAGCTACAGCTCCAACGCCTACCTCGAGGCCCAGTGGTACCTCTTCAGCCTCATCTTCCTCCTGGGAGGGGCCTACGCCCTGAAGAAGAACGCCCACGTGCGCATTGACCTCATCTACGGCCGCCTCTCCCCCCGGGCCCAGGCCTGGATAGACCTCCTGGGCACCCTTCTCTTCCTCCTCCCCATGGCCCTGGGGGTCCTCTACCTGGCCTGGCCCTGGGCCATGAACAGCCTGGCCATCCGGGAGACCTCCCCCGATGTGGGCGGGCTCCCCCGCTGGCCCATCAAGCTGGCCCTCATTGTGGGCTTCGCCCTTCTGGCCCTCCAGGGCCTCTCCGAGCTCATCAAGCGCATGGCTTTCCTGGCGGGGGTCTACGCTCTGCCCGAAGAAAAGGGGAGGGGGGTGGAGTGATGGACCTTCACGCCCTCATGCCTCCTCTCATGTTCCTGGGGCTCATCCTCTTCCTCCTCTCCGGCTACCCCGTGGCCTTCGCCCTGGGGGCCACGGGGATCGTCTTCGGCTTTTTGGGCATCGCCCTGGACCTCTTCCCCCCCGCCCTCCTTAAGGCCATGCCCGACCGCATCTTCGGCATCATGGCCAACCAGCTCCTCCTGGCCATCCCCTTCTTCACCCTCATGGGCATCATCCTGGAGCGGAGCGGCCTGGCGGAGGACCTCCTGGACACCATGGGCCAGCTCTTCGGGCCCCTGAGGGGCGGGCTCGCCTTAAGCGTGGTCTTCGTGGGGGCCATCCTGGCCGCCACCACGGGGGTGGTGGCCGCCAGCGTCATGGCCATGGGCATCATCTCCCTGCCCATCATGCTCAAATACGGCTACAACCCCCGCTTCGCCAGCGGGGTGATCCTGGGCTCCTCCACCTTGGCCCAGATCATCCCCCCCAGCGTGGTCCTCATCGTCCTGGCGGACCAGCTGGGGGTGAGCGTGGGGGACATGTATCGGGCGGCCCTGATCCCCGCGGGCCTCACCGTGGGCCTCTACTTCCTCTACGTGATCTACGTGGCCCTCGTCCGCCCCAAATGGGCCCCAGCCCTGCCCCCGGAGGCCCGCCCTGAGGCTGGGAAGGAGCCTGAGGCCGCCTTCGCCCTCCTCTCCTACCTCCTGGTGGGGGTGGGGGCCTGGAAGCTCGGGGAGCTCCTGCACCTGCCGGGCTTCTTGGAGGGCCTCGAGGTCCTCCTGGGGCTTTTCCTCTGGACCCTCTTCCTCCTCCCCCGCATCCGCCAAAACCCCCTCCTCCGCCGGGCCCTCCTCTCCATGGTCCCCCCCCTGGTCCTCATCTTCCTGGTCCTGGGCACCGTGCTCCTGGGGGTGGCCACCCCCACAGAGGCGGGGGCCATGGGGGTGGTGGGGGCTTTGGCGCTGGCCGCCCTGAACCGCCGCCTCTCCTTCCGGGTCCTCTACCAGGCCATGGAGCAGACGGCCACCCTCACCGCCTTCGTGATCTTCATCCTCATCGGCTCCACCCTCTTCAGCCTGGTCTTCCGGGGGGTGGACGGGGACCTGTGGGTGGAGGGCTTCCTCACGGGGCTTCCCGGGGGCGAGGCGGGCTTCATCCTCTTCGTCATGGTCCTGGTCTTCCTCCTGGGCTTCTTCATAGACTTCTTTGAGATCGCCTTCATCGCCCTGCCCCTTCTGGCCATCGGGGCCGAGGCCCTGGGCATTGACAAGCTCTGGTTCGGCCTCCTGGTGGGGGTGAACCTCCAGACCTCCTTCCTCACCCCCCCCTTCGGCTTCGCCCTCTTCTACCTCCGCAACGTGGCCCCCAAGGAGGTGAAGACGGGGGACATCTACCTGGCGGGCATCCCCTTCATCCTCCTCCAGCTCGTGGTCCTATTCCTCGTCTACTTCCTGCGGGAGCCCATCCTGCGTTTTGTGGGAGGATAAGCGTGGAAAGCCCCCCGGGTTGCCCCGGGGGGTCGCTCAGCGCCCAGCCTAAACGGCGGGGAAGGCGAACTGCTCGTAGCCCAGCTCCGCCACCCCAAACCAGCGGTACTGCTCCTCCCGGAACTTCTTCCAGGCGGTGTAGACCCGGCGGTAGGTGGCGTCCTTGGCCGCCTCCTCCTCGTACCAGTCAAAGGCCGCCTTCTGGGCCGCCCGCATCACCTCGGCGGGCCACTTCCTAAGCCGCACCCCCGCCTGGAGGAGGCGCTGGAGGGCGGGGGGGTTCACCTGGTCGTACTTGGCCATCATGGCCTGGTTGGCCTCGGCGGCGGCCACCTCAAAGGCCTGCTGGTACTCCTTGGGAAGCCTCTGCCACTCCCGGAGGTTCACGTAGAAGGAGAGCATGGGGCCGGGCTCGTGCCAGCCCGGGTAGTAGTAGAACCTGGCCACCTTGTAGAAGCCCAGCTTCTCGTCGTCGTAAGGGCCCACCCACTCGGCGGCGTCCACCACGCCCCGCTCCAAGGCGGGGTAGATATCCCCAGCCGCCAGGACCTGGGGCACCACGCCGAGCCGGCTCATCACCTGGCCGCCGGGGCCGGGGATGCGCATCTTGAGGCCCCTCATGTCCGAAAGGCCCTTGATCTCCTTGCGGAACCAGCCCCCCATCTGCACCCCGGTGTTCCCCCCGGGGAACTGGATGATGCCGAAGTCGGCGAAGATGGCCCGGAAGAGCTCAATCCCGCCCCCGTAGTACATCCAGGCGTTCTGCTGCCTGGCGGTGAGGCCAAAGGGGACCGCGGTGTCAAAGGCCAAGACCGCCGCCTTGCCCACGAAGTAGTAGCTGGCGGTGTGCCCCACCTCCACCGTGCCCTGCTGCACGGCGTCCATCACCTGGAGCCCCGGCACGATCTCCCCCGCCTGGTAGGGGCGGATCTGGAACCGGCCCCCGGTGAGGGCGGAAACCCGCTCCGCCAGGACCTCCGCCCCCCCGTAGATGGTGTCCAGGCTCTTGGGGAAGCTACTGGCCAAACGCCAGCGCACCGTGGGGCTCGCCTGGGCGAACACTGGGCCGAAGGCCGCGCTGGCCGCTACGCCGATGCCTGCCTTCTTCAAAAAGTCACGCCGCTTCATTGTGACCTCCTTCGCGGTCCGGGGGGATTATACCCCAGGGCTAGGGCCCCTTGGCAAGCCCCCCAGGCATAAAGTTGCGGGTCAGTAGAGATAGAAGTGGGTCTCCGCCACCTGGTACCCCCGGGCCCCGGAGGCCTCGAGGTAGACCCGGAGCCGGGCGTCCCAATCGCTGAAGACCCCCTCCAGGCGCACCCGGGAGGAGGGGGGAACCTCGGTGTAGACCGCCCGCACCCGGTGGAGGCCCCTGGGAGGTGTCAGGGTGTAGCGGTAGGCCCCGGGGGGCAGGACGTGGGTGCCCCGCCCCAGGTAGAAGCGGTCCAGCTCGTAGGTGCGCCCGTCGGGTTCTATCACGATCAGGCTCACCCAGCCGGGCCGGTCCAGGGTGAGGAAGAAGCGGATCTCCTCCCCCACGTAGTAGACGGCCCCCGGCCCCCGGTCGGGCTCAAAGCGCAGGATGGCGGGGGTGAGGTCCAGGCGGTAGGAAAGGGTCAGGCCCTGAAGGGTAATGGTGCAGGCGGAAAGAAGGCCCGCGAGAAGAACCCACAAAAGCCGCATAGGCACCTCCTCCTTAGCCTAACCCCATAGAGGCTTAGGGGTCTTGGGGAAACCTTAAGGGAGCCTGGGCCACGGGGGCGAAGCGGCGCCGGTGCGCCGGGGAAGGCCCCAGGGCGAGGAGGGCCTCCTGGTGCTCGGGGGTGCCGTAGCCCTTGTGCTTGCCGAAGCCGTAGCCGGGGTAGAGGCGGTCCAGCTCCGCCATGAGGCGGTCCCGGTGGACCTTGGCCAGGATGCTGGCCGCGGCCACGCTGGGGCTAAGCCGGTCCGCCCGTGGGGGAGCGAGGAGGGGAAGGGGGGTGGAGAGGGGAAGGTAGTCCGTGACCAGGGCCTCTGGAGCCAGGGGGAGGGCGGAAAGGGCCCTCTCTGCCGCCAGGAGGGTGGCCCTATAGACCCCAAGCCGGTCCACCTCCTCCACCTCGGCCAGGCCCAGGGCGTGGGCCAGGGCCACCCGCCGCACCTCCTCCGCCAGGGCCTCCCGGGCCTTGGGGGAGAGGAGCTTGGAGTCCTTGAAGGGGTAGCGCCCCGGGGGGAGGATCACCGCCCCCACCACGATGGGCCCGGCCCAGGCCCCCCGGCCCGCCTCGTCCACCCCGGCCACCCTCAGGCCCTGGGCCCAGAAGCCCGCCTCGAGGCCCTCCATCTCGGGGGATTATAAGCTCATGCGCTGGCTTCTCCTCTTCCTCCTCTCCCCCGCCCTAGCGGCGGAGCTCTTCCTCTTCACCCCAGAAGGCCCCTTGAGGGGCGAGGCCCAAGACGGGGTGGGAGCGGTCTTTGGCCTGGTCTACGCCCAGGCGGAGCGCTTCGCCGCCCCCAAGGCCGCCCGGGGCCTGAGGCAGGGGCCGGTCCGGGCCTGCCCCCAGCCCCCCGGCCTCACGGCCCAGTTCGGGGGGTATGTGCCGCCCCAGGAGGAGGACTGCCTCCAGGTCCAGGTCTACTTCCCCCTGAAGGCGCCCCCCAGGGAGGGCTTCCCGGTGATGGTCTTCCTCCACGGGGGAAGCTTCCTCTCGGGAAGCGGGGCCGAGCCCATCTACGCCGCCTGGCGGCTCGCCCGGGAGGGGGCGGTGGTCCTCCTCCCCAACTACCGCCTGGGGGCTTTGGGGTTTTTAGCCCTCCCCGCCCTCCAGCGGGAAGACCCCGTGGCCGTGGGCAACTACGGCCTTCTGGACGCCCTTTTGGCCCTGCGCTTCGCCCAACGGGTAGCCCCCTACTTCGGGGGAGACCCGGAAAACCTGACCCTCTTCGGCCAGTCGGCGGGGAGCATGCTGGCCTGCACCCTCCTGGCCCTGCCGGAGGCCCGGGGGCTCGTCCAGAAGGCCATCCTCCAGTCCGGGGGGTGCGCCGAGGTGCGCCCCCTGGAGGGGGATTTCCGGGTGGGGGAGCGGGTGGCCAGGCGGGCGGGGTGCGACCCAGGGGACCTGGCCTGCCTCAGGCGGGCTCCGGTCAGGGACCTGGTGCCCGGGGGTGGGGGGAGCCTCGAGGCCACCTCCTTTCTCTCCTCCCCCTTCAAGCCCCACCTGAACCCCCGCCTCCTCCCCAAAAGGCCCCTCGAGGCCCTCCTGGCGGGGGAGGCCCGGGGGGTTCCCCTCCTCGCCGGGGCCACGGCGGAGGAGGTGCCCCCGGGAGAGGCCCCGAGGAGCTTTGCGGGCTTCGCCGAGGCCCTAAAAGGGGAAAGGCCCCAGGTGCGGGAAGCCCTCCTCGCCCACTACCAAAGCCGCTTCCCGGACCCGAGGAGGGCCTACGCCGCCTACCAGACGGAGCGCACCCTCCTCTGCCCCACCCTGAAGGCGGCCCGGGCCCAGATGGCCTTCGCCCCCACTTACGCCTACCTCTTCACCTTCCGGGTGCCGGGCCTCGAGGCCCTCGGGGCCTTCCACGGCCTGGACCTGGCCCCCCTCTTCGGCAACCTGCGGGAGATGCCCTTCCTTCCCCTTTTCCTCCACGGGGAAGCCCAGGAGCGGGCGGAGGCCCTGGGCCAGGGGATGCGCCGCCTCTTCGTCTCCTTCGCCCGGGAGGGGGAGCCCAAGGGCTGGCCCCGTCCTCCCCTCTACCGGGAGGGGATGGTCCTCCGCCTGGACCACCCCATAGGCCTCCTCCCAGACCCCTACGAGGAGAGGTGCGGCCTCCTGGAGCGGCTTGGACTACTATAGACCTATGCGGGCCACCTGCCCCCTGGACTGCCCCGACGCCTGCAGCCTTCTCCTGAGCTTCCAGGAGGGAAGGCTTGAGAAGGTGGAGGGGGACCCCCGCCACCCCATCACCCGGGGCTTCGCCTGCGCCAAGACCTACCGCTACCCGGATAGGGTCCGGCAGAGGCTCCTTTACCCCATGCGCCGAGTGGGGCGCAAAGGAGAGGGGCGCTTTGAGCGGGTCTCCTGGGAGGAGGCCCTGGAGGCCATCGCCCGGAGGCTCATGGAGGTCCTGGACCGGGAGGGGGGCGAGGCCGTCCTCCCCTACCACTACGCCGGGACCATGGGCCTCATAGAGAACCAGCACCCTTTGGCCTTCTTCCGGGCCATCGGAGCGAGCGAGCTCCTGGAGACCATCTGCTCGGCGGCGGGGAGCGCCGCCTGGGAGATGACCTATGGCCCCCGCCTGGCCCCGGACCCCGAGGACATCCCCGAAGCCCGCTACCTCGTCCTCTGGGGCATCAACAGCCTCTCCACGAATAGCCACCTCACCCCCTTCCTCAAGGAGGCGAGGCGAAGGGGGGCCAGGATCGTCCACATTGACCCCTACGAGAACCTCACCAGCCGCTTCGCCGACTGGCACATCAAAATCCGCCCCGGCACCGACGCCGCCTTGGCCTACGCCCTGGCCCACGTCCTCTTCCGGGAGGGCCTGGTGGACGGGGAGTACCTGGAAAAGGCGGCTTTGGGCCTCGAGGCCTACCGGGAAGAGGCCGAAAGGTGGACCCCGGAAAGGGCAAGCGCCCTCACCGGGGTACCCCCAGAGGCCATCCTCCGCCTGGCCCGGGAGATGGGGGAGGCTAAAAGGGTCTTCCTCCGGGTGGGCTACGGCATGACCCGCCACCCGGGGGGCGGGAACGCCCTAAGGGCGGTGATCCTCCTCCCCGCCCTCCTTGGAGCCTGGCGCTACCCGGGGTGCGGGGCCATGCTCTCCACCAGCGGGGCCTTCTTCCTCAACAAGCGCTTCCTGGGCGGGCGGCACCTCCTGGAGGGGGGCCACCCCCACGAGGGCTACTTCCGCCCCAACCCGAGGGCGCGGGCCGTCAACATGAACCAGCTGGGCACCGCCCTCACCCAGCTCAGGCCCCCCATAAGGGCCCTTTTCGTCTTCAACGCCAACCCCCTGGTGGTGGCCCCGGACACGGGGAAGGTGAAGGAGGGGCTAAGGCGGGAGGACCTCTTCACCGTGGTCCTGGAGCAGGTGATGACGGAAACCGCCCTCTACGCCGACTACCTCCTCCCCGCCACCTTCTTCTACGAGCACCCGGACCTCTACCTGAGCTACGGCCACTACTACCTCTCCTGGAACGAGCCCCTGGCGGAGCCGGAAGGGGAGGCCAGGCCCAACACCTGGGTCTTCCAGGAGCTGGCCAAAAGGCTTGGCCTCAAGGAGCCCACCCTCTACTGGACGGCAGAGGAGGTGGCCCGGAGCCTTTTGGACACGGACCACCCCTTCCTCCAGGGCCTCACCCTGGAAAGGCTCAAGGAGGAGGGCTTCGTCAAGCTGAACCTCCCCAGGCCCTTCCTCCCCTTCGCCCAGGGAAAGGTGCGCTTCAGCCCGCCCCCTGAGGTCATCCCCACCGAGCCTCTGCCCGGCTACCCCCTAATCCTCCTCACCCCCCCGGCCCACCGCTTCCTCAACACCACCTACGGCAATGTCCGGGCCCTGGTGGAGGCGGAAGGGGGAGAGCCCCGGCTCCTCATCCACCCTGAGGACGCCAAGGCCCGGGGGCTTGCCACGGGGATGCTGGCCTACGTCCGCTCCCCCCAGGGCCAGGTGGTGCGCAAGGTGGAGGTCAGCGAGGCCCCCATCCCGGGGACGGTGGTCCTCGAGGGCACCTGGTGGGAGAAGTGGGCCATAGACGGCAAGGGGGTGAACCACCTCACCTCGGAGAGGCTCACGGACCTGGGGGGCGGGAGCACCTTCCACAGCACCCCGGTGGAGGTGGAGCCCCTCCGCCTGGCCTGAGATTTGCGCCTAGGCCACAATCCTGGTAGCCTTAGGGAATGGTGAAGCGCTCCGTAGCCCTGGCCGCCTGGGGGGCGGAGGGGCTTCTGCTGGTGAAACGGCCCGAGGAGGACCCGGAGTTCCCCGGGGCCTACGGCCTCCCCGCCGTGAGCCTCGAGGAGGGGGAAAGCCTGGAGGAGGCCGCCAGGCGGGTGGCCCGGGAGAAGCTTTCCACCGAGGTCCGCCTCCGCCACCCCGTGGCCTTCGGCCGGGAGGAGCGGCCTAAGTACACCCTGGAGCTTTGGGTCTTTGAGGCCGACCTCCTCTCCCCCCCAAGCCTGCCCGAGCCCAAGCCGGGCAAAACCTTTTACACCGCCTTCCGCTTTGGCCGCCCCGAGGACCTCAAGGAGGCGGCCAGGAGGGGTTCTTTGTGCAGCCGCCTCTACCTGGCGGTGAAGGTGGGGTGCTGAGATGGAACTCTTGGTCAACCTCTTCCACGAGCTGGCCCTCAAAGGGGGGAACCGCCCCTTTTTCCTGAAGAAGGCCAAGGCCCACGTGAAGCGGGCCCTGAAGGGGCTCGGGGCCAGGCTGGAAGCCGAGTGGCCCATGGCCCTCCTCTTCCGCCTCCCCGATGGGGCCTGGCCCGAGGCCAGGGAGCGCCTTTCCACCACCCTGGGCGTGGAAACCTTCGCCCAGGTGCTGCGCCTCCCCCCAGACCTGAAGGCCATAGAGGCCGCCTTGGCGAAGGCCCTGGAGGGCGAAAGCTTCGCCACCTTCCGGGTCACGGCCAAGCGCTCGGACAAGTCCTTCCCCCTCACCTCCCCGGAGATAGAAAGGGCCCTGGGGGCCTTCATCCAGGAGAGGACCGGAGCCAGGGTGCGCCTCAAGGGGGCGGAAAGGGAGTTCGTGGTGCGCATCCTCTCGGGGGCCGCCCTCCTGGAGGTGGCCCGCCACCCGGGGCCTGGAGGGCTCCCCCCCGGGGTTTCCGGCAAGGTGGTGGCCCTCCTCTCCGGGGGCATAGACTCCCCCGTGGCCGCCTACCGCCTCATGCGCCGGGGGGCGGAGGTGGTCCTGGTCCACTTCCACCCCTTCCCCCTCCTCTCGGGGGCCAGCCGGGAGAAGGCCAGGGCCATCGCCGAGAGGCTCGCCCGCTTCCAGCACCGCGTCCGCCTGCACCTGGTCCCCTTCAGCGAGGTGCAGCGGCGCCTCATCCTCGAGGCCCCCAAGGCCTACCGGGTGGTCCTCTACCGCCGCTACATGCTCCGCCTGGCCGAGGCCATCGCCAAGGAGGAGGGAGCCCTGGCCCTCTGCACCGGGGACAGCCTGGGCCAGGTGGCCTCGCAGACCCTGGAAAACCTCTACGCCGTCAACCAGGCGGCCACCCTGCCCGTCTTCCGCCCCTTGATCGGGATGGACAAGGCGGAGATCGTGAAGGAGGCCCAGAAGATCGGCACCTACCCCATCTCCATCCTCCCCGACGAGGAGTGCTGCACCCTCTTCGCCCCCAAGCACCCCGTGACCCGGGCGGAGCTCTCCGTGGTCCTGGACACCGAGTCCCGCCTCCCCACCGAGGAGCTTTTGGAGCTCGCTCTGAAGGAGCGGGAGGTGGTCCTTTACACCTGGCCGGGGCGGAAGGCCCTGGAGGAAGGGCCTGAGGGCGCTTTTATAATGGAGCATGGACCTGCTTGAGGCCAAGCACCTCCTGGAAACGGGCAAAACCACTCCCCTGGCCCTTCTGGAAGAGGCCCTGGACCGGGCCAGGGCCTACGAGGACCGAAACGCCCTGGCCTACCTGGACGAAGAGGGGGCCAGGGCGGAGGCCCTTCGCCTCACCGAGGAGCTAAAGGGGGGAAGGACCAGGGGCCCCCTCCACGGCCTTCCCCTCACGGTCAAAGACCTCTTCCCGGTGAAGGGGATGCCCACCCGGGCCGGGACCCGGGCCCCCCTCCCTCCCCTTCCCGAAGAGGCCCTGGCGGTGCGCCGCCTTAAGGAGGCGGGAGCCCTCATCTTCGCCAAGACCAACATGCACGAAGTGGCCCTGGGCATCACTGGGGAAAACCCCTGGACCGGGCCCGTCAGGAACGCCGTTGACCCCACCCGCCAAGCCGGGGGCTCTAGCAGCGGGAGCGGCGTGGCCGTGGCCCTGGGAATCGGCCTCGCCTCCCTGGGCTCGGACACCGGGGGGTCCATCCGCATCCCCGCCGCCTTCAACGGGGTGGTGGGCTTCAAGCCCTCCTACGGCCGGGTGAGCCTCGAGGGGGCTCTCCCCCTCTCCCGCTCCACGGACCACGGGGGGCCCCTCACCAAGACGGTGCGGGACGCCCACCTCCTCACGGAGATCCTGGCCGGGGAGAGCATCCCCTTAGAAGGCCCCCAGAACCCCACCTTTGGCGTACCCCTGGACTTTTTGGAGGGGCGGCTTGGCCTTGGGGTGCGGAGGGCCTTCTTGAGGCTTCTTGAGGACCTCCCGGGCCTTAGGGCCGAGGTGAAGGAAGTCAGCCTGCCCCTAAAGGGGGTCTACGAGGTCTACACCCGCCTGGTGCGCTACGAGGCGGCCCGCATCCACGAGAAAGCCCTGAAGGAGCACCCCGAGGGCTTCTCCCCCCAGGTGCGGGAGGCCCTCCTAGCGGGGCTCGCCCTCACGGAGAAGGACTACCGGGACGCCGTGGCGGAACGGGAGGTCCTGAGGCTGGAGCTGGTGAAGGCCCTGAGGGGGGTGGACGCCCTCCTCCTCCCCGCCCAGCCCCTCCCCGCCCCACCCCTGGGCACGGAGGAGGTGGAGCTGGAGTCCGGGAGGAAAAGCCACCGGGAGGCTTTCATCACCCTCACCCTCCCCTTTAGCCTCCTGGGGGTGCCCACCCTCACCCTTCCCTTCGCCAAGGTGGAGGGGATGCCCGTGGGCCTCCAGGTGGTGGGCCCCTACGCCGAGGACGGGAGGGTGCTGGCCATCGGGGGCTGGCTCGAGGCCCGGCTCAGGTGAGCCAGGAGGAAGTCCCGGACATTCTCATTCCGTTCCCTCTTTGGGGACGCAGATAGACGGAACAGGACCCTAGAGGGCCAGTATCCCCTGCTCTTGACCCCCAGGGAGGAATGAGGTAAAAAGAACCCACAAGAAAGGGGTGTGAAAACCATGCTCAAGCGGCTACTCCTAGCAGGCCTTTTTTCCTCCATAAGCCTTGGCTTGGCCCAAACGACCACCATCACCTACTGGCAGTACGATTTTAAGAGCAAAGTGGAGGCCATCAACGAGCTCATTCGCCGTTTTGAGGCCCAGAATCCGGGCATCAAGGTGATCCACCAGACCTTCCCCTACGATGCCTACCAGCAGAAGGTGGCTTCCGCCATCCCTGCGGGCCAGGGGCCCGATGTGGTCAACCTCTACTACGGCTGGGCTCCCACTTGGGTCAAGGCGGGATACCTGGCCCCCTTGCCGGCAGACTGGGTGAAGGAGTTGGACCAGGAGTTCGTGGCCATGGCCCAGGCCGCCAAAGTGGGCGGCAAGCTCTACGGGGTGCCCACAGCGGTACGAAGCCTGGCCCTTTTCTATAACAAAGACCTCTTCCGCCAAGCTGGTCTCTCTAATCCGCCCAGGACCTGGGAGGAATTCATCGCCATCGGCCAAAAGCTGACCCTCAAGCAAGGGGGGCGCTTTGTTCAAATCGGCTACGGAATCGCTCCGGATGGCCAGGATCACCATTTGGTCCGGGAAGTCCTCGTGCGCCAATTTGGGGGCCGTCCCTACTCGGAAGACGGGCGCCGGGTCCTCTACCTGAGCGAACCCGGCATCCGGGCCCTGACCTTTTACACGGATTGGGTGCGCAAGCACGAGATCGGCGTACCCGGCTTCTTTCCCGGCAACAATGGCTACCGGGATGGTTTCATCGCTGGCAGGATCGGGATGATCATTGACGGTTCCTTTGCCATAGGTACCATCCAGCAAGGAGCCCGTTTCAACTGGGGGGTGGCCGAGCTTCCCGTGGAACGCCCTGGGGGAAGGAAGGCCAACTTCGGTTCCTTCTGGATGCACGGCCTCACACCCCTGGCCACAGGGGCCAAGCGGGAGGCCGCGCTTAAATTCCTGGCTTTTATCACCTCCGAGGAGGCCCAGCGTTACTGGCTGGAAAAAGTGGGAGAGCTGCCCGCTCGGAAGGCCCTGGTCCGTGACCCCAAGCTTTCCCTGCACCCTGTCTATGGTCCTTTTATCCTGAGCCTGGGCTACGCCAAGGCCACCCCCTTCGTGGACGAATCTGCCCAGCGGAAAGTGATGGTGGACGCCATCAACCGGGTCCTTCTTCAAGGCATGGATCCCGCCCAGTCTCTAAAGCTGGCCGCGGACGAGGAGCAGAAAGTTCTGGATCAGTTCTGGAGATAAGATGCGGCTCACCCTAGGCCAGAGGGAAGCCCTTTGGGCCTATCTTTTCCTGGCCATCCCTCTGGCCTTTTTCTTTTACTTTCGCCTGTTCCCCGCCTTCCAAGCCCTATGGCTCTCCCTTTTTGAATGGCACGCGGACCCCTCGGCCCGAAAGTTCGTGGGGCTAGCTCATTATCATCAGCTTTTAGAGGACGCCGTATTTCGTAAGGCCCTTCTGAACACTTTTCTGTACACCCTTTTGGGCGTGCCGGCCCAGATCTTCCTGGGCCTTGCCCTGGCCCTCTTGTTGCAACGCACACCCATAGCGCGCGACTTTTTCCGCGCCGTCTACTTCGCCCCCTACGTTACCCCTGCGGTGGCGGTGGCCTGGGTGTGGAGCTGGATGCTCTCCCCCCATTTCGGCTTGGTCAACGAGGTTCTGCTCCTCTTGGGCCTACCGCCCCAGCCCTTTCTGCAAAGCCCGAGCCAGGCCCTGCCCACCGTAACCTGGGTGGTGGTATGGCAAAACCTGGGCTTTCAGATCGTCCTTTTCCTAGCGGGTTTAGAAAGCATCCCGCGGCAATACTACGAGGCCGCCCGTATAGACGGCGCCGAGGGGTGGCGGCTCTTCCGGCACATCACCTGGCCTCTGCTCAATCCAGTGCTGGTCTTTTCGGCCGTCATAGGGACTATAGGCTATCTCCAACTTTTCACCCAGGTCGTCAACCTGAACTTCACCGATCAGGGCGGCCCCCTGAACAGCACCCTCACTTTGGCGCTCTACATCTACCAACTGGCCTTTTTGCGCTTCCAACTGGGCTACGCCGCCGCGGTCACCGCAATCCTGTTTGCCCTCATTCTCATCATCACCCTCATCCAGCTCAAACTCCTCTCGCGAAAGGTGGAGCTATGAAGCGGCGAAAACGCTTTGGCGACTTCCTCGCCCTGTTGCTTCTCGCCTTGGGAGGGGTGGTGATGGTCTTCCCCTTCGTTTGGATGGTCCTCACCTCCCTCAAGCCTTTTCCCGAGATATTCCAGCTACGTTTTCTCCCCCAGGAACCCACCCTGGAAAACTACCGCCAGGTGCTCTGGGAAACTGGCTTCTTAAGGTGGTTTTGGAATAGTTTGCTGGTGGCCACCATTACCACCCTGTCTGTCCTTTTCTTTGATAGCTTGGCGGGATACACTTTGGCACGCCTTCGCTTCCCCGGAAAGGGGCCGGTCTTTCTCCTCATCCTATCTACGCTGATGGTCCCCACAGAGATGCTGGTCATCCCCTGGTATGTGCTGAGCGCCGAGAAAGGGTGGATCAACACCTACTGGGGCTTGCTCTTCCCTGGTTTGATGACCGCCTTCGGCGTCTTTCTCATGAGGCAGTTCTTCCTCGCGCTTCCCCAGGACCTTTTTGACGCCGCCCGGATGGACGGCCTCTCGGAGTTTGGCGTATTCTGGCGGATCGGGCTTCCCCTGGTCCGCCCTGCCCTAGCCGCCCTGGGCATCTTCACCTTCCTGGGCAACTGGAACGCCTTCCTTTGGCCCTTAATCGTGGTACAGACCCCAGATATGCGAACCATCCCCGTGGGAATCGCTCTTTTCTCGGGAGAAGCGGGGACTGCGTGGAACCTGATTATGGCTGCGTCAAGCCTGGCCGTGTTACCGGTGCTCCTGGTCTTTCTCTTCTTCCAGCGGCAGATCATCGAGGGTGTGGTCTTGACCGGGGTCAAGGGGTGAGCTGGCGCCAGGTCCTCTCCCTCCTCCACCTCCCCCACCGGGGAAGCGCCACGCCCCTGGAGCGGGAGGCTTTCCTTCGCCTCGAGGCCTTTCTGAAGGAAAAGGGTCTAAAACCCCGTCTCCTGCCCTTCCGCGGGGTGGCCACCTACGGGTGGGAGCTCCTGGCCATAAGCCTTCTCCTGGCCTTAAGCCCCCTCTCCCCCCTTTTTCCCCTCCTGGGGGCCCTGGCCTTTTTCCTCTACTTCCAGGGGGTCCGCCCCTGGGGGTTCCTTCTGGACCGCTTTCCCTCCCAGAACCTCCTGGCCTGGAAGGGGGGAGGAGAAAAGGCTTTGGTCCTCATGGCCCACGTGGACACGGCCAAGACCCATTTCCTCATACCACCCAGGGAGGGTCCGGGGCTTCCGGCAGGGCTTTTTGCTGAACGCTGACCTGGCCTTTTTGGCCCCCTTCCTCGCCCTCACCCCCCTGGCCTGGCCCCATAGCCTCTACTTCCTCCTCCAGGCCGCCCTCCTCCTTCAGCGGGAGCGCTTTGCCCCCTACGTGGAAGGAGGGAACGACAACGGGAGCGGGGTGGCCGCGGCCACCGCCCTCTTCCTGGAAACCGAGCCCCCTCCGGGGTGGCGGCTTGGCCTGGCCCTCACGGGGTGCGAGGAGGTGGGGGCCTTGGGAGCCAAGGCCCTCCTCCCCCACCTGCCCCCAAATGCCCTGGTCCTCAACCTGGACAACGTGGGCCGGGGGGAGCTCTTCTTCGCCGAGGGGGAGGGGATGCTCCTTTACTTCCCCTACCGGGGGCCCCTCCTGAAGGCGGCCCGGGAGGTCCCGGGGGCCAGGCCCCTCCGCTACCACCTGGCCTACTTTGACACCCTGCCCCTCACGCGAAGGGGCTTTTCCTGCCTGACCCTGGTCCGCCTCGAGGGGGGCGTCCCCCCGGACTGGCACTGGCCCACGGACACCTTCGCCCGCCTGGACGAGGAAGCTCTGGACCAGACCCTGGCCTACGCCCGAAGCCTTCTGCAGAGGGTCTTCCGGGGAGCGTGATAGGCTAAGGGCAATGTTCCGCGTGGGCATCCTCACCATCTCCGACAAGGGCTACCGGGGGGAGCGGGAGGACACCACCCACCTGGCCATCCGGGAGGCCCTGAAGGGAGGGCCCTACGAGGTGGCCCTCTACGAGCTGGTCCCCGACGAGCCCCCCATGATCAAGAAGGTCCTCAGGCTCTGGGCGGACCGAGAGGGGGTAGACCTCATCCTCACCAACGGGGGCACGGGCCTCGCCCCCCGGGACCGCACCCCCGAGGCCACCCGGGAGGTCCTGGAGCGGGAGGTGCCGGGCCTGGCGGAGCTCATGCGCCTCAAGGGCCTGGAGAAGACCCCCATGGCGGCCCTTTCCCGGGGGGTGGCGGGGGTCAGGGGCAGGACCCTGATCCTGAACCTCCCGGGAAGCCCCAAGGGGGCCCGGGAGTCCCTGGAGGCCGTCCTCCCCGCCCTGCCCCACGCCCTCAGCCTGGTGACGGGCAAGGCCTGGCGGGAGGGGCACCATGAGTAGGGTCCCGGAGGCCTCCGTCTTCCTGGTGGTGGACGAGGCCAAAAGGCGGGCCCGGGAACGGGGCCTTCCCCTCATAGACCTCTCCATCGGCTCCACGGACCTCCTTCCCCCCAGGGCTCCCCTGGAGGCTTTGCGGGAGGCCCTCGAGGACCCCACCACCTACGGCTACTGCCTAAAGAGCTGCACCCTCCCCTTCCTGGAGGAGGCGTGCCGCTGGTACGAGGGGCGCTACGGGGTAAAGCTGGACCCCAGGCGGGAGGCCTTAGCCCTAATCGGAAGCCAGGAGGGCCTGGCCCACCTCCTCCTGGCCCTTACGGAACCAGGGGATCTCCTCCTCCTCCCCGAGGTGGCCTACCCCAGCTACTTCGGGGCGGCCCGGGTGGCCTCCCTGAAGACCTTTCACATCCCTCTCCGCCCCGATGGCCTCGCGGACCTCTCCCAGGTCCCCGAGGAGGTCTGGAAGAGGGCCAGGGTCCTCCTCCTCAACTACCCCAACAACCCCACGGGGGCCGTGGCCGACTGGGCCTACTTTGAGGAGGCCCTGGCCCTGGCCCGGCGCCACGGCCTCTGGCTGGTCCACGACAACCCCTACGTGGACCAGGTCTACGAGGGGGAGGCCCCCTCTCCCCTGGCCCTCCCCGGGGGAAGGGAGCGGGTGGTGGAGCTCTTTTCCCTCTCCAAGAGCTACAACCTGGCGGGCTTCCGCCTGGGCTTCGCCCTGGGGAGCGAGGAGGCCATCGCCCGGCTGGAGCGGGTGAAGGGGGTCATAGACTTCAACCAGTACGCGGGCATCCTGCGCATGGGGGTGGCGGCCCTGAAAACCCCCAGGGAGGTCCTCCGGGGCTACGCCCGGGTCTACCAGGAGCGGGCCCTGGGGATGGCCGAGGCCCTGGAGGGAGTCCTGGACCTCCTTCCCCCCAGGGCCACCATGTACCTCTGGGGAAGGCTTCCTGAAGGAGTGGACGACCTAGAGTTCGCCCTCGGCCTGGTGGAGCAGGGCGTGGCCCTGGCCCCCGGGCGAGGGTTCGGGCCCGGGGGGAGGGGGTTTGTCCGCATCGCCCTGGTGCGGCCCTCGGCGGAGCTCCTCGAGGCCGCCCGGGTCCTCCGGGCGGCCCTCACCAGGTGAAGGTGCTCTGAAGGAGGGCGGCCTCAAGATGCACGGGCCACATCCGGTCCAGGAAGAGGCTGTGCGCAGCGAAGGTCTCCTGGGGGATGGGCCGGGCGGCAAGGAGGGCGCTTAGGGGCTGGTCCCCGGCGAAGGCGGTGGCCCGGAGCTGGACGCTGCTCCCGGAGCTTGGCACCACGCCAGCGAAGCCCGGGGCCTGCTCCACGTCCACGTAGTAGCCCGTGGCGCCTCCCAGGACCCCAGCGCTCAGGAAGTGCCGCCAGTAGCGCACCCCAGGTTCCCCCAGGAAGAGGGCGTAGCCCAGGAAGCTCAGGCCTGGGCTGAACCCTCCCGAGACGATGTTGCTGAAGGTGGGCAGGGCGCTTGGGGTGTGGCTCTGGTTGCCGGAGAGGCTTAAGGGAGGCACAGAGAGGCTAAAGGAGGCTCCCGGCGCTACCGCAGGATCGTTGGCGTCCTTGCGCAGGATGGCGCAGCTCCACCCGTGGCAGGTCCAGAACTGGAAGAGGTCCCCGCCGAACAGGGAACTGGGCCGGGCCACGGGATGGGGGCTTCCCGTTCCCGTCCAACCCGGAGGGACCAGGTCCACTGGGACGAAGGTGGAGAGGACCAGGCCGGCGTAGGAGAAGAAGCCCGGTGGGGTGGTGAGGCTGAGGGTATTCGTGGGGCTTACGGGGACGGAAACCGCGGCGGGGAGGCTGACAAGACCCGTGCGGCCGAAGTAGGGGGTGCCCCCGCTGTCCCCGAAGACCGCTACCTCCCGCCCTGGCCCTGTGGGCGCGGTGAGTCCGGCAAAGCTCCATCCTGTGAAGCTCACCGCCCCCCGGGCCGAGAAGGCGGTCCCGGAGCCAAGGCTCGGGGAGACACTCCCGTTTACCGCCGCCATGGGGCTCGCGTAGGCCACGGGGCAGCGCACCCGGAGGAGGCTTCCCAGCTCGCTCCGCCTCAGGTCCAGGCTCACGTAGAACTGGACGCCGCTCACATCGGGGCAGCGGAAGGCCACCTGGAAGCGGCTATTGGCGAGGAGGGGGAGGCTCCAGCTGGACTGTCCGGTGGGCAGGGCGGCCCAGGAGCCGCCGGAGCTCGGGCCGATCCGCCAGGCGGCGGCCTGGGGCTGGAGGGGCTCCCCGAGACCATCCACCAGGGTCACGTTCAGGGTCTGGGGGCCGCCGCTGCAAGCGGCCAGAACCAAGAAAAGAGGGGCAAAGAGCTTCAAGCCTTCCATGGTTTCCTCCTTATGGCGTGCTGAAGGTGGGGTTGATCTTCTCAAGCTTCACCTCATCTAGCCCGATTTCGCAGTGGAAAAGCCCGCTGGGCGGGGTGTGCAGGGCCCCAAGCCAGAGGGGAAGGGTGTTGGAGGTGCTCCCAGAAGGGGTGGTGAAGGTGCCGGCCGGGATTCCGTTCACGTAGAAGACCCCGTTCCCCCCGTCCACCTTGACCGCCACCCTGGTCCAGGTACCCGTGGCCGGAGGCTGGAAGTTGGCGGCAAAGCTTGTGCTGGAGGCAAAGGTGGCCCCACCGAGCCTGAGGGCTGCCCGCACCTGCCCTGGCCCCACCCCTTCCAGGTAGAAGGCGTAGCCGTTCTGACCAGCGGCGTCCCACTTGTCCAGGATGGGGTAGTAGGCGTTGGCCCCACATTGAACGGGGGCTACGTAAGCCTCGAGGTAGAAGCTCCCATAGCCCAGGTTGAGGTCGGGGGTGGAGGGCACCTCCACATAGGTAGCCCCGTTACCCGGGAAATAAAGAGCCCCGTTCATATGGCCAGTAACCGAGGTGGGCCCAGTAAAGCCAGGCCAGGCCGCAACAGGCCCAGGCTTGGGTAGGCCGTGGTTAAAGATGGGATTGGTCACTACGTCTTGCACCAGGGTAGCCCCATTTACCTCGTTCATGGGCCAGTGAGCGACAGGGCAGGTAGGCGTGGTGCAGAGCAGCTGGGGCCCTGTGCAGGCTGAAAGGAGTGTTAGGAACAGGGCCGTCAAAAAGGCTATGGCCGTCCACTTCTTCCACATGGCTTTCTCCTCTCTGAGGAGCCTAGGGCGGATTTTGGGGGAAGCTCGTTTCGCCTTAAGCTGGCCTCGAGGCCAAAGGTAGCACAGGCCCTCTTAACGG
>Ga0197143_1000741_pt1 | contig 31815 bp, 25 predicted proteins | sample GBS70_MetaG_FD_148603 | JGI IMG/M metagenome (GOLD analysis project Ga0197143, IMG submission 148603) | Sediment microbial communities from Great Boiling Springs, Gerlach, Nevada, United States - GBS 70_MetaG | ecosystem: Environmental > Aquatic > Thermal springs > Hot (42-90C) > Sediment... | reverse complement strand
CTGACAACCATCGAAAAGCAACAAAAGCTACTTCACCTGCCAGTGCGCTACAGGCGTATTGGATGCGATGATGAAGCCATAACAGCCGACGCCAAAGTATGTTGCCAACAGTAGCCTGCATTCAATGAGCGACAGATGCATCTTCATCCCGTTGCTTCTTCCCATCCTTTGGACTAAAATATGCTAAGGCGAACATGCTCAAATCAAGAATGTGTTAGGGAGGCATTTGAAGTGATGCAAGAGGGTTTGATTATTGGTATCATTGTGCTTGTGAGCTTTATAGTTGGCTTTCTTTTTGGCAAGTTGCTTTTCAAGGTGCCAGATACCAAAGCACTTGAACAGCAAGTTAGCGAGTTGAGAAGGCACTTTGAAGAGCTTCAGCAAACAATCGCAACACAACAGCAGGTTGAACATATTCGCTCGGATCTAACAGCTGCTCAAAAGAGCTTGATTCAAGTTGATACACGCTTGCAATCACTGACCGAATTCACGCAGAGGACTTTCTATCCACAGGTTATAGAGCCTCTTCAAAACGCAACTAAGAATTTAGGCATGCTTGATCAAGCCCTCAACGACGCGAAACAAGACCTCAAGGTTGCTGGCGAAAACCTTACGTCCATTAGGACAATGGTGGAAGAAGCGAGCAATAATCTACGCAGTTATCAGGAGCAGTTGATTAACAGCCTGCATCAACTTCAACAAGACTTAGGTATTGTGAGGACGACGGTTCAAAATATAGCCAACGAAGTGAACATCCTCATAAAGCTGGAGGGCACAGTTGAGCGTATTGAAGTGAATATTGAGCAATTGATAAGTATTTTGCTCGGAAGAAAGAGCGGAATTGTGGGTGAAAGGATAGTGGATGAGCTCTTAAGCCCCATCCCTGAAGATTGGATAGAGCGAGGTGTCAAAATCGGTGACGGCGAAGTTGAATTTGCCATTAAGATGCCCGGCAACCGTTTCATCCCACTTGATAGCAAATTCGTTGCCCCTGAATTGGTGATGCAACTTGAAGGCGATGGTGAAAGCGAAGAGAAACAAAAGCAACTGGAGAAGGAGCTAAACAGGAAACTGGAACAACGCTTGAAGGAGGTTCGCAAGTATCTGAGAGATGAAAAAGTGCTTGGCTTCGGCATCGCTGCTGTTCCAGACAAGGTTTATTCGCTTTGTAGAAACGCTATCAAAAGATCAGCAGAGCATAACATTGTTGTCGTGCCATATAGTTTGCTTTTGCCTTTCGTGCTGAGCCTTTACATGATGGCGCAAAGGCTTGGCATATCAAAGATGGGCGATACAGAACAAGTTATAGGCACCGTAAAAACAGCTTTAGAAGAGGCAAGAAAATCCTTGGAAAATATGGCCACGCAAGTCACGACCATAAGCAATCAAAGGGAAAAAGCGCTAAGTAGGGTGCAAGATGCCATAAGGCATATCTCAAAGCTAATTGAGGGTGAAGTCCCAATCCCGGGCGAGTCAGAACCCCTAACCCAAGGTGAGGAAAGCAAATAGCCGTAAAGCTCGTGGACAGCCTATACACAAAAACCTTATCAATATGGCAATTGTGAGACTGCTTTTGAGACAATTGCCACTGCAGCACAGAACATCCCAACTAAGCCCATCCCGCAAGAATACCCGCCAAGCAAAACTGCAGCATACCTTCGCCAAGTTTCTGGGTCAACTCGTTTTTCAATGTAAAATCGCCGCACAAGTGCACCTGCAAATTCAACAAAGATGTAATGCGGGAGCATCCCAGACATGCCGCGAATGAAGCCGTAAATAAGCAGTATCGGCAACTGGAATGCGTAGAGTATGCCATACGCTGCTATAGAGGAGGCAAGGAAAGTGACAATAACTGGGAATTTAACGGCTTGAAGGAGAGCCTGCTTCCCCTTAGCTGTTGCTGTCCACCAAAGTGACGCATAAAAAGCCTGCAATGGCCACATCTTCTGCGCATATGGGTATACAGAGCTTGGTATTGGTGCCAACCTCCATATTATTTGCCAAACTGCAAGGTTACTTGGTATAGCAATGCATATGACAAGGACAACGGCTTTTAGCAGGCTTGTAAACTTTGTTCCAGTTAGTTCAACAATCCTCCAGTGTTGTGCAGCGCCACCATAGTCAGCGATTGGTATGGGCGCAAACCATATATCAATTCCTTTGTAGCCAGTGAGTTTGCTGTAGAGGATGAAAGTTGCCTCCCTAACGTATGGGATTGTAATCCATTGTCCAGTCAAGCCAATCATGCGTGCATCAACATATGATGTGAGAGGCGTATAAACGAAGGCAAAAAGAAGCAAGAACCAAACATAAAAGTGAGGTATGAGGTAATGGCACAGGATGACATAAGCCGTCGCAGCGAGTATGTAACCAAGTAGCATGACAGGTATTGGGAAATCACCTCTGCCAGGAGGCGGTGTAAAGCTTCCTCTTTCCCTCCTCTCCGTGGTTCTGCCAGCCTTTAAAGCCGATGTTACGACTGAGGCTATCCCGAGCGTTGCGACAGCAAGTGAAACGCCGATGCTTGCACTTAGCCAGAAATCGTAGTGGTTGACCGTTTGTGTTTGTATCGTATCCATCCCGGGTCGCCACTGCTTTAAGAAGCCCTTGTAGTAAAGGATTGGGTTCAAGATGAGTGTCAGGAGAGCAGCGATAAAGCCACCTGTTACAGACCAAAACGGTGCAACAAAACCATAAAGGAAGGAACCCAAGTCAGTTCCAATGCCAGTTGGGGTTGCTGGCAAAACATTTTGCGTGTTATGCGTCAGCTCAATGAACGGTATCTTGATGAGTTGCAATGGACGCGTCATCAGTGCGCCAGTAAGTGTCGGTATACCTACATAGAAGATGCCCCATGCAAGCCCAATCATAGCACCAATTGAGAAGATCCTCCAACGCCATGTCTCCTCTTTCGTTGTTATTTCAGCCAAGGCTGTTGCAGAGAGAGCACCAACTGGTGCAAGCGGGAAGGGCAACCTCTCATAGTCCGATGTAATCCTGAAGAGCAAGTAGCCAAAGCTAAATCCTTTCACTTGCCCAACAGTGCTACCAAATAGCATGAGCAATATCGGGACAACCCAATGTGGGTGAAAGAAAGTTCGGTGAATAATAGCTGGTGAATCAGCGGGCGGGACAACCCATGTTGGTATTTCGTCGGCGATACCCAAGCCTTTCGTCACATGCGATGTGCGCAGGTAAACATTCCATATGAAGCCTTGGAATGGGTTTGTGCCGATGAGTGCGCTCGCAACCACAACGAGCAAATAGACCTCTTGCCTGCGCAAGACCATGAATGAACGCCTTGCAACCTCAACGAACAAAATCACTGTCACCCACTGAGCAGCAGCACCAAGCGTATGCCCTGCAACAAGCCAAAGGTAAATTGAACCTGGTAGGAAGACGAAAGCCACAAACAGAGCTCCAACAACTGTCTTTAGCGTAAAGCCTTCTTCAAACTCCTTCGGCACATCCATCATGCGCCGATATTCTTCAAGTTCGGCATCAATGCCAACTGCGGGTGCTTTTACCTTTGCCACTTGCTTCCCCTCCTCCACTTAACATTTGTCAACCTTTATGAACAGCACTTTTTACCAACAACATAGCGCATGCTTGAAGCAGTGTAAAACTGACTACTACACAAAAAGTTTAGCGCCGTGAGCTCCCTTTTGAACGCTCTAATTCCTCACACTTAAACAGGAACGCTTTAACATGCCGTGAGCGCTCATTAAGAAGCTTAACAACGATATCGTGGAAACGCTCCATGTCACCGAGCATGTAAAGTATCGTTGCAAGTGGGTCGGCAATCGTGCCATTGGGTGCAACCACTGTTGCAACGATCCCTTTAGCCTCTATGAAACCTGAGCGTGGGTCAACTATGTGAGAGTATCTCAAGCCCCCGAATTCAAAGAACTGCTCAACATCGCCCGATGTTGCGACCGCTGCGTTTGCCAAAATTATTCTTCCGTCACACTCACCTACTCCTGATGTGGCATATGGAAGAGCTATTTTCCACCCTTGGCTGTTTGGTGGTGGGTCACCAACGACAATATCACCACCAGCCTCAATGAGCGCGCTACACAAACCGTTTCTCCTGAGCACATCAATCGCGCAGTCAACGATGAAGCCCTTGGCAATCCCTCCGAGGTCAAGAAGCATCCCACTTTCAAGCAACTGAACGGTCTTTGAAGTTGCATCAAGACGCATCTTCTTCCATCCGACTTTCTTGAGAGCATTTTTCACTTCATCCTGCGATGGCAATCTTCCTTTTGCTCTTGCGCTCCTCCACAAGTGAGTCAACGGTCCCACAGTCACATCAAAAGCGCCATCAGTCAGCTCTGCCAATTTCTGTGCCAACTCAAGAACATAGAACAATTCATCGCTCACTTTAACAGGAGGACCACCAGCGTTGGCACATAAACGCATCAGCTCGCTCTTCTGACGGTAGTCACTGAAGATGTCTTCAAGCTCGTTTATTCTCCTAAACGCAGCCCTGCAACCATCCTCGGCTTTCTCCACACTATCGGCATAAACGACTATGCGCACCTTTACACCCATGTGCAGTTGCGCATATTCAAATCGCCTCAGAAGCTCTCCACAACGCCCATATGGCATGGAGATAAACACTGAGGCAAGTATGGCATATAGCAACATGGCAATGAAAGAAAACAACGAAAGCTGTTTCATCCGCTTACACTTCACCACCATAGACAGCACCGTCAACTCGCCATCGGGTTGAAATCAATTGGGCGTTCATCGCTGAACCCGAAGAAGTATAGTAAGGCTTGAGCTATTCTCTCGGACGCTTTTCCATCCCCGTATGGATTGATGCAACGAGACATTGAAGCATATGCATGTTCATCAGTGAGCAACCGACTTAACTCGCTTGATATTTTTGCCTCGTCTGTCCCAACAAGCTTGACTACACCAGCTTCAACACCCTCTGGGCGCTCTGTCACATCACGAAGCACCAGAACAGGTTTCCCAAGAGTTGGTGCTTCTTCTTGCACGCCACCAGAATCGGTTACGATTATATACGCTGCACGCATAAGTTGGACGAAGCCAAAGTAATCTGGTGGCTCAATCAACTCAACCCTCATGTGAGCCCCAAGGTAGGCAGTCGCAATTTCTCTAACGAGTGGGTTTTTATGCATCGGGAAGACCACCCTCACATCGCTGAACTCGTCCAAGACCTTTAAGAGCGCCTTACATATGCGCTTTAAAGGCTCACCCCAATTCTCGCGCCTATGCGCTGTTACAAGCAACAGACGTTCATTCGGCTTGGACGGCGGTGGTGGCAGGCGATTTAAACATCCAATTAGCGCATCAACAACTGTGTTCCCTGTGACGAATATGCTGTCCTCATCAACACCTTCGTTCAGCAGATTCAATTTGGCTCTTAGTGTTGGCGCAAAATGCACATCAGCGACAACACCTATGAAGCGTCTGTTTATTTCTTCTGGGAACGGTTGAAACTTGTTCTTCGTCCTTAAGCCAGCTTCAACATGCGCTAAAGGTATGCGTTCATAGTATGCTGCGAGCGCTGCAGCAAACGCTGTTGTAGTATCGCCTTGAACCATCACCATATCAACCTTCTCCGAACTTAACACCTCGGTAAGCCCTAAGAGGGCACGAGAGGTTAACTCGCTCAAACTCTGACCATGTTGCATGATGTTCAAATCGTAGTCAGGACATAAGCCAAAGAAGTTCAGGAACTGATCAAGCATCTCTCTATGTTGAGCTGTGACGGTTAGGACAAGTTCAAACTCATCGTGCTGCCTTAAAGCATCAATAACTGGTGCAAGCTTTATGCACTCAGGGCGTGTCCCGAAGGTAATCATGATGCGGACCTTCTGTTTCCTTGATGGATTCTTATGAGCCACTACTACCACCTGCTTTTAGCTTACTGCCTCGGTGCAAGCGATACCATGTCAGCAACAACCCGCAAATCGTCTTCGCATCCTTTATTGCGCCAGCTTCAATCTGAGAGATAGCTTCATCAAGCGTCATTTCAACGACCTCAATGAACTCTTCCTCATCAAGCTTTCTCTCCTCGGGCTTAAGCTCACTCGCCAAAAACACATGTAGCTTCTCTGTGCTATATCCGGGCGCAAGGTAAATTGAGAAGAGCTCCTCAAACTTTCCAGCGCTGTATCCTATTTCCTCAACAAGCTCCCTTTTTGCACATTCAATCGGCGTCTCCCCCTCTGCCAATGTGCCTGCTGGTATCTCAAGCAAGTCCTCGTTAGCGGGCTTCCTAAATTGCTTTATGAGTATGACCTTGTTCTCCGATAGCATAGGCACAATGGCAACCGCACCACGATGCTCAACTATCTCCCTTGTTGATATGCGCCCGTCTGGTAACATTACAGTATCAACACGCAGGTTTACTACCCTACCCTCATAAACTCGCTTGCTCTCTATCGTTCTCTCAGTGAGGTCTGTAGGCAAGCTAATCACCCCTTTCAATTCAAGTTCGCATGAGGGCTTTAGACAACTCCTCTCAACATCATCACCATAACACGCCCCCAAAGACAGAGTTAGTTATATGCCGCAACAAAATTATGTGATAGGCTTTGTTACCATGTGCTTTCAGCAAAAGGAGTGAAATGGATGAGGCTCCGTTCAACTCATGCCCTCTTCCTTGCATTTGTGCTGGTAATGGTTATTGGTGTTATCATCAATGCGATAATCATATCACGGAAGCCATCCGTCCGCCCACCAGATATTGAGTTGCTTGTGACAGGGAAAATGAGGGGACGCTTTGAACTCTGCGGATGCCCCGGAGAGAGGCTGCAGAGCTTGCCAATGAGAGCTTCCGTTATAAGACAGCTCTTGAGCAACATTGAGAGGAGGGAAAGGCTTATTCTTGTTGAGTCTGGTGGGTTCGTTGGCGATAGGGAATCGGTTGCGGTGGCGATGCGCTCGTTCAAGATGCTCGGATATGACATCATAGCAGTAGCCCAAGATGAGTGTAGATACATTGATGAAGTGAGCTTATATGCGAAAACGCTCGGCGCGAAGCTAATAGCAAGGGATGCTTGCCCAGCTGGTTCAAGTGAAGTGTGTAAACCGTCGTGGGTAATCAAACGACAAAACTTCACAGTTGCCTTCGTCACAACTGGTGCACAACCTGAGAAAAAAGCGATTGACAAAAAATGGGAAGAGGTGGAGATGGACATTGAAGCAGTTGCAAAGGAGACAAACACTATCATACTCATCAACCACTGGCAGTTAAAGGAACTTGAGCGTGTGCTGAGGGCAAGCAGGGCTAAAAGACTTATAACGCTTGTAATCACCCACGACACACATGAACCGCTAAAGGAAAACAAGTTGGAGAAGCGATTTGGCGTTTACATGCTTATGCTCTCAGATGTGCTTCAGCCGATGCCCATCGTAAGCATATGGCTACGCCAAGGCAAAGCAAGCGAGGTTAGATTAACACAAATTGCAGTTCCATCTGAAAGCACGCCGGATGGCGAGATAAAGAAGCTCGTTAACGCATACTACAGGGAAAGACAAAAAAGGTTGAGAGAGGAATGGAGTTCATTGGTGATGCGTGTAAAGCGGAAAGAGTATATGCCCCCAAGGGAATGTTCAAGATGCCATGAGGCACAATATCGCCAGTGGCTTGCTACAAAACATGCAAAAGCTGTTTTAACGCTTGCTGAAAAGAACCGCATTGAGCCAGAGTGCTTGGAATGCCATTCAGAAGAGTTCAGGCAGACGAAGCTCTTAACGCATGTTAAAGCAGGCTATGGCGTTGAATGCGTATCATGCCACATTGAGCTTAAAGATCCACTTAAAGTGAAGGAGCATGGACAGATACCCTCGGAGAGGGCGCGCCCACCAAGGGTTGACCCAAAGAAAGTTTGCACAACATGCCATAATGAGAAGCATTCACCAAAGTTTGAGGAAAAACTCTCGGACTACATGATGAAGGTAAGGCACTGACACCGCTAAAAATGCAATTGCGGTTAAAGCGCATTTAAGGCTGAGGGGAAATCTCCATATCGGGCGCTACATCGGCGAAGCGAGTGTATCGCTTATCAAACTTCATTGTGAAACGGGTTGTCGGACCACTCCTCTGCTTCGCTATAAACACTTCAATGTCAACGACCTCTTGTTGTTCTTTAGTCTCCTCAGGCTTCTCCTTTTTGCTTCTACCTCTCCCCGTCCTTTCCTCATCCTCCTCCTTGTGGAGGAATATGACCACATCTGCCTCAGCTTCAATTGCTCCGCTGTCGCGCAAGTCTGCGAGGATAGGGCGTCTTCCTGGGCGATGTTCAACAGCCCTTGAGAGCTGTGAGAGCGCCATCACTGGCACATTCAGTTCCCTTGCAAGTAGCTTTAGCGAACGAGCTACTTCAGCCACCTCTTGTGCTCTTGTATCAGCCTTCCTTGGCGGTCTAACAAGTTGCAAGTAGTCAACTATGACAAGCCCGAGTCCCCTCTCCGCTTTCAGCCTCCTTGAAAGCGACCTTATTTCAAACGGTGACAAGTCAGCAGAATCAACTATGTAAATCGGTGCGTTATAGAGGTCCTCGCAGGCTCTCGCAAGCCTTTCCAGATCCTCATCTTGGATTGATGTGCGCCTCATCTGATGCAGGTTCACAAGCGCATAAGTGCATAGCATGCGTTGAATGAGCTCTTGCTTTGACATCTCCAGACTGAAGATAACCACAACCTGCTTCTCCCTGAGAGCTACATTAAGTGCTATGCATAGTGCAAATGATGTCTTCCCTACACCCGGACGCGCTGCCACTACGATTAGTTCGGAAGGCTGCAACCCACCAGTCCAGTAATCAAGCAACCTGAAACCTGTAGAAAGACCCGTTAAGACACCTCCGAGCGAGTAATGCCTCTCAATTCTTTCCCATGCATCTTTGAGCAGACCTTGCAGTGGTTCATAGCGACAGCCAAGTCGCCTTTGCCCAATCCCCAATATGGCAGCCTCAGCCCTGTCAATTATGGTGTCAGCATCTTCATGTTGTTCATACGCCCAGTTGGCAATTGACGACGCAGCATTTATCAACTTCCGCAGGATTGACTTCTCCATTACTATGCGCGCATAGTCAATGGCACTCACAGTTGCTGGACAGCTCTCAATCAATGTCCCGATATACAGTGCCCCTCCAATGCTATCAAGCAGGTTGAGACGCCTCAACTCCTCAACTACCGTAACCATATCAGTTGAAGCACCACGCTCATACAGCTTCCTTATGATTTCGTAGATGATGCGGTGGTGCTCAAAGTAAAAGTCGTCAGGTTCAAGCATGGTAGTAACTTGTGCCGTGGCTTCCCTATCTATCATCATCGCACCCAAGACTGCCTGCTCAGCATCAATGCTATGAGGCATTACCCTTTCAACACCTGTAGCTACCATCAATCACTTCACCTCTAACTGCTTTCAGCTATGACACGCACTTTCATAATTGCGTTTATGCCTTGACCTAACCTTACAGTCACATTGTGCAAACCAACGGTGTGAATGGGCTCTTCTAAGTCAACTTGGCGCCTGTCAAGCTCAACCCCCGTCTTCTCCTTTATCCGAGTGACTATCTCTTGAGATGTAACAGCTGCGTGGAGCCTACCACCCTCGCCAGCTGGCACTTTGACTTCAATTATTGTGGACTCCAACTGCTCCTTGAACCTTCTCATACGTTCCGCTGTCCTTTCCTCCTTCAACCTCAACATCCTAAGTTCGTTTTCACGCTGTTTAAGCGTCGCCTCAGTAACTGGGATGGCAAGCCCCTTAGGTATAAGGTAATTTCGTGCATATCCGTCCGACACCTCAACAATGTCGTATCTGTTTCCGACCTTCGGGACATCTTGCCTTAGGATGACCTTCATCAGAACGCACCTCCGCAAAGCTTCTCTATGAGGGGCACATGGTATGCGTTTGGCACTCTAATTACATTGTGCCACACGGGCATTCCTTGATGAGGTGGGAGCTCATTCGCCAAAGCGCCATTCTATACCGCCACCGAATTTACCACCGCTACGAATATCTTCAACGCCGATACGCAAATGAAGGTTATCAAGCAACCTTAAACGTAGCCATGCATTGTAATTCGGATGGCTTGCGTCATAGGCATTCAACGAAAGCGCGCCACCTTTAAAACGCCAATCAGCACCTATACCCAACTCTGAACGATACGCACCAAGACGAAATGCGATGTTATCTGAAACCCATCGCCCAAGCTGGGCGTTCACATAGCCCTTACCGCTGAAATCGTGCACACCGATCAAACCGAATGTGCGCCTGTATGGCGATGTTATAACAACATCAGCCTCACCCACGCCGCGTTCGCCAAGATACCAGATGGAGATGGATGGTTGAAAACGTAGCCTTATGAATTCACTAACTGGGCGCTGTATATCGGTCACAAGTTGTTCGCTACGCTTCGCAAGGTTTTGGATGCTCTCGGAAGCTTCAGCTACCTTTATCACGGCTCGCTTAACACCCTTCTTAAACTCCTCGTCCGAAGATATCTCCTTAAGGTTGGCTGTCAACTCTCTCACATTTTCGGCTGACTTGCGCAAGCTCGCTACAGCCTCGGCTATGTTTTGTCCAACACCACCTTCAGTCAGCAACCAATTTACTGTTTTTGCCGTCTCTTCAAGATGCTCTGAAAGCTCGGTTAGCTTTGCGGTGATGCGCTTTATGTTCTCTCTGTTCTCAGCTATCAACTGGCGGAGCTCAGAGGCTGCCTCCTCAAACTTATCAACACCTTTTGAGCCTGCCTCAAAAAGCTTTTCAGCTTTAGCGAGTGTGCTGTTTAGCCTTGCTTTGAGTTCCTTGTCCGAAAGAAGCTGTGTTAATGCCTCGCTTGCCTCCTTAAGGTTTGAAAACGACATGCGCAAGTCCTCCTTCAGGTCCTTATCGGAGAGCAGTTCATTAAGCTGCTGTGACGCCCTTTCAATGTTATTCACCGCCTTCACCAGACTGCCTCTGAACTCTTTATCTGAGAGCAACCTACGAAGCTCCGAACTTGCTTGTTCCAGGTTGGAAATAAGCTTTGGTAAGCCCTCGCTCAGGCGTCTATCCGATAGAAGACGCTTCAAGCTATTAGTCGCTGTAGCAGTGTTTGAGAGCGTCATCGTCAAAGCGCTGCGCAACCCTTTGTCGCCCGTTAATTGCTCAAGCTGTTTTGCTACGCTCTCAATGTGTGTTACTGTGCTCGCTATAGTTGTAGCAAGCTTCTTGTCTGCTATGAGTTCACGCAGTTCTGAAGCCACCGCCGAAAGGTCATTGAAAACACTTCTTATAGAGCGTTGCAAAGCCTCATCACCAACTAAGTTTTCAAGTGAAGTTGCAACTCTGTCCAAGCGTTCAACGAGCGTTTTTGCTCGTGGCAAAATCTCCTCAAGCTCAATTGGCTCAACTCCTCTCACAGTAGCTCCAGATGGCAACCTCTTAAGCCTTTGAGCCACCTTAGGTGCTTCAATGCTCATATATGCTTGACCGAGCAATGGATGGATGCGTATGGCAAATCTTGAGTTTGAGTATATTGGCACATCTCCTTGGACAAGCGCCTTGACAGCAACCTTACCATCACGCCGAAACGAAAGCCCTTTTACAACACCCACCTTCACACCTTGAACATAAACTTCCGAGCCAGCACGCAAACCGTGAGCGTTTTCAACGACGATTGTGAACTCTATGCCACGCTTGAACCATCCAGTCGGATGAAGAAAGAAGATAACCGCTATGAAGAACGCCAACGCAACCAAAACAAGCGCCCCAATCTTCACTTCGGTGCTACGCTGCATGATTCATTCACCTCACTTGCCCTCCAGAAATAAACTTTTGCACAATCGGCTCTTTGCTCGCTCTGATAACGTCAGGTGGACCGCAAAGCAATATCCTGCCATCATGCAACATCGCTATCCTATCGGCAAGCTCAAAAGCACTGTGCATATCATGCGTCACTATGAGCGAAGTCACATTGAACTTCCTTCGCGTGTCCAAGATGAGCCTGCTAATTGTGCTTGCCATTATCGGGTCTAAGCCACTCGTGGGCTCATCATAAAGCACTATTTCAGGGCGCATCGCTAAAGCCCTCGCTATCCCAACCCTCTTTTTCATCCCCCCACTCAGCTCCTCCGGGAGAAGCCATTCACTGCCACGCATCCCAACAGTTTCAAGCAGTTCCTCAACATGCCTCCTTATCTCTTCGTGGCTCATCCGTGTATGTTCATACAGCCCAAATGCCACATTCTCAAAAACTGTGAGGGAATCAAACAGCGCACCGAATTGGAAGACGACGCCAAGGCGTTTCCTCACATTGTTGAGTTGATGCTCTTGGAGCGAAGAAATCTCAACACCAAGGATTTTTATCTTGCCTTGAGATGGACGCAACAGCCCTGCAACCAACTTGAGCAACGTGCTCTTTCCAGCACCTGATGCCCCGATGACGCACATTATTTCTCCGCGCCTTACACTCAGATCAACGCCCTTCAAGATGTGCGTCCCATCTGGAGCTATGTAGTGCACACCTTCAAGCTCAATGACGAATTCATCAGACAACTTCCTTTCGCCTTCATCACACATGGTTGACTTCCTCACCCGCAAAGTGCCTCACTTTGGCAAAATGGATGACATGATGACATCCGTAATGTAGACAAGGATGAGCGAAATAACAACTGCGCTTGTAGTAGCTTTGCCAACACCCATAGCCCCTCCTTTTGTTTCCAAACCTTGGTAACAGCTCACAATCGCAATCAATACACCAAACGGGACCGACTTAATCAACCCCACGAGTATGTCCATCATGCTGTTAAAAGTCCTGATTGAATCCAAAAAGATGCTCATGTGGACTCCCACTGTGCTTGCCACAATCATCCCACTCGTCACTCCTGCGACATCTGCAAGCATTGTCAAAACGGGCATCATTGTAATACAAGCAAGCATCCTTGGGACTACAAGGTAAGCTATAGGGCTGACGGCAAGCGAGCGAAGCGCATCAATTTGTTCTGTCACTTTCATAGTGCCCAGCTCTGCAGCAAAAGCTGAACCAACCCTCGCGCTTACGACGATAGCTGTCACCATTGGACCAAGCTCACGAGCTATAGTGTATGCGAGCAACCATCCAACGAAATGGCTTGCGCCACGCATAGCTAACTCCTTCGCTGTGTAAAGCGAAAGGACAATCCCCGCTGATGAAACAGTCAAAAGAACGATGGGTAAAGACCTTACTCCAACCTCAGCCATCTGCTCAACGAGTTGGCGATAGCGCAATCGCTCCGAGAACATTGCCACAATGGTTTCCCATAAGAGCAGTGCAATGCCACCAAGATATGCTAACAGAAGCGCAAGGTTGCCAAAATGACCCCACAAAAATTTATCTGCTGTTTCGCCCTTTGAACTGCGCACCACTTCACTGCCTTGCTTCATCAGACACATTCACCCCGCTCGCAAGCAATAAGCATACACCATGTGCATTAATTCGGCTAAGCTGGTTGCAACAATGATTGCTCGTATGCAAAACTTATTCACGGGCTCAAGATGCTACCATCCATCAAGGTTTAGACAACGGTAGTCCAATGTTAACACAAGCCCATCCACAACTTTTAATGGTGCTTTGTCAACCATGTGGCTTTTCGTTTTGAAGTTGCTTCTTACAGCAATCGCAATATTTGGGCTATTGGTCATCCCGTTGGGCATACCCGGAACGATTGTGATTTTTGTTGCAACAGCCATCTACGCGTTTGCTACAGGCTTCCATGCCATAAGTGGATGGGGATTGCTATTTTTGTTTCTGCTCTGCATCGCTGCCGAGGGTGGCGATAATATCCTCAGCATGCTTTTGGCTAAGAGGTATGGAGCTTCGCGTAGCTCAATAGTATGGTCAATCATTGGTGCGTTCGTTGGTGGGCTGTTTGGAGCGAATGTCAGTGGTTGGCTTGCTACGCTCATCTTGGTGGGCACCGCAGTTGGTGTTCTTTCCATTCTTATCTCGGCTTTGCTAACCATGCTATTTGCAATTGCAGGCGCTTTCATTGCAGCGCTGACATGCGAGATGCGCTTAGGACGCACAACTCAAGAGGCAATAAGAATTGCGAAGGCAACCGTAGTCGGTAGAGTGCTCGGGACCATACTTAAGCTCGCCATTGGCTTTTTGATGTTCACCATGCTGATGAAAAGCATGTTTGGTAGCTCGTAAGTGGATATGCGTTAAACTGCCTATTGGTGTGCAAGAGTAACAAAGAGGTGAAGACGATGAACGATGAACACACCGAAACAACTCAAAACGAAATGACATTGGAAGAGCGTGTTTCAAATGCGCTTAATGAAGTGAGGCGCATTTTGCATATGGAAGGTGGCGATGTTGAGCTTGTGGGCATTGATGAGACAAATGGTGTTGTGCAAGTGCGCTTAAAAGGCGCATGCAGTGTCTGCCCATTTGCTCAACTTACATTACAAATGCTCATTGAAAGCCATGTGAAAGAACGTGTCCCTGAAGTGCGGCGAGTTGTCACTGTTGATTGAAAGAGCCATCGTGGCACAGTGAACCGTTCTTTGGGATCACCTTCCACATTGAGGGTAACACTAAAGCTACAACTAACGCTTTGAGCAAATCCCCCGGTATGAACGGTAGGATACCCAACATGATAGCCTTGCTGAAGCCAACAAAAAGTGACAGCCACAATGCACCAAAAATGTAAATGATGAGTGTCCCGATAAGCGCAGCTACAAACGAACGCCAAAAGCTTTTACTCCATCCGATCCCAGCAAGATAACCAACAAAGAGTGCTGCGAAGAAAAATCCAACCAAGTAACCGCCTGTTGGTCCAAGCAAATGCTTCCATCCACATGCGCCACCAGCAAAAACTGGTATGCCAATGGCGCCACCTACGATGTATGATGCGACTGTGATGCCCCCGCGCAGTGAGCCGAACGAGAGGGCAACGAGCAACACAGCAAGTGTTTGCAAAGTTACTGGCACTGGAGTGAATGGCAACATTATGCGCACTTGCGAAAGCAACGCCAAAAACGAAAAACCAAAAACCACAAGGAGCGCCTCTCGCACAACCGGTCGTGATAGTGGCATCAGAAGCATAAAAGTTAACGGCGCAAAATGATTTTCCCTTCTAAGCATGTCCGATCACCGCAAACCTTACAGCAGTTGGTTTAATCAAACTTGCATTTTGCCACACCAAAAACACTATTGCCTCATCGCATTAAATGTGGTAAAAATGTTGTTGGAAATTGCATTTTGTCATCTGAGGTGGTGATAAAGATGGAGACGGTTATATGCCCAAATTGTGGTGCTCGTAACGCCGTAAGAGCTTCAACATGTTGGCGTTGCTACAGCTCGCTCAAAGGGGCTATTTCGCAGAGCGCTGCTCCAACAATGCATCCACTTCTCCTTTCGTTGCGCTCAACTGCTACAAAGTATCTTGCTGAAGTGCCACCATACCAATGGTTTGCGATTTTATTCCTCATCATGCTTTTTGCGATGGTGGCAATGCTTCGCCCCACTGGTGAAGCTCTATCATTGTTGCTCATACAGATGGCGCTTTTCGCCCTTGGAGCAGTTGCTATGGATGTTGTTCTTGGGCAGGGTGGGATTGACCTCTCAATCGGCGCTATAGCAGCGCTCTCTGGGAGTGTATCACTTTTACTGCTCCCAGTTGATGTGAGCGCTGCTGTCGCTGGTGGTTTTGTTACTGGTGTTTTTGCTGGTGTCATCAATGCAATTATTGTTGGCATGGCTCCAACACCACCTGCCATAACCACTCTCGCAACTGGTGCCTTGATACTTTACACAGCATGTTTCATCCGTAGCAAGCTACCACCAACTTGGGAAGATGCATTGTTCACATTTGTGTGTCGTGGAAGCGTTTATGGTATACCAATGCCTGTTCTCACGGTTGTGCTAATTGTCTTGCTCTTTTACTGGCTATGGTTGCGCGAGCTAACTCGTGTTTCGCCAGTGAGACAGCGTCGCACAACCATGACTGTTAAGAAGGCATGGGTTGAGCCAGTATACGTTTTCAGCGGGTTGCTCGCTGGCATTGTTGGCATATTTGGGACAGCTGGTAGCAATGTGACTGCACAGCCGATAGCACCAGATTGGACTTGGGTGCTTGCACCATTAGCTGGCGCATTGCTTGGTGGCGCAACACTCAACGGTGATATGGGAGGTATTGGCTCAGCAATACTTGGTGGTGCACTGTTAACATTGCTATTGTATGTGTGCGAGGAACTGCACTTGCCAGTAAGTGGTCTACCACTTGTTGTGTTGCTTGTCTTTGTATCTGTCTGGATGGACGAGTTGAAGCGAGCTTCTCTTGAAGACTTGAAGAAGGCTTGGAGAAAATTACTCGTGCGCATCTGGGGTGAAGAACTTGATAGAGCGAAGATGGCTCGCACCCTCTTCTACATGTTCCTCACATGTTGCGTTATTGTCTTTGGGTTCTATGCTGTGCTGAGTTACTACGCTGTTAACAGAGTCCCACCTCACTTTGCCATGGCACTTCAGCCCATGGGAAAGGTAGAAGCACAGGTTGTTGGGAGCGAAGAGTGGCAACCTGTGCATCATCGCCAACTCCTTAGTGAGGGGACTAAACTGCGCTTAGAAGATAAAGCGAGGCTACTACTCAGGTTCAGCGATGGTAGCACAATTGATGTGCGTGGTAGTTCTGAGTTCTCGCTGGTCAGCATTGATGACATTAGCACGGGCATACCGAGCACAAGGTTTGAGCTAAACACAGGCAACTTATGGGCATGGATAAAGAGGCGCTTAGAACACTCAACCGATTACTCAATTGAGACGCCAGCTGCAGTCCTCGGCGTAAGAGGAACGAAGTTCAAGACAAGCGTTAGGGGTGGAGAGGCTAATGTGGCAGTGATTGAAGGCTCGGTAAGTGTTATGATGCCGAGGGGAGTGGAAACAGTCACTTCTGGTGAGGAAGCACTCGTTAGCAAGCTTACGAGGGCAATTAGGAAGATGAGGCTCGCTGAGAATGTGCTCAAGATGCTTCGTAGGGAGTTCGTGGAGCTCCAAAAGCTACTCATGAGGGAACTGAGGAGGGCGTGGAGAAACAACTTGCTTGAGCGTGGATGGGTTGTGATGTGCATTGTGTTGCTCGTGTTCAGCATATTTAGCGCATACATATTCCACCTTGAGCGACTTGAGGAAATGAGGAAAGCCATATGGGATAGGCAAGCACAAACGCTCGGCTTAGTCCACCTTTACATACAGCAGAAGCGCTTTGACGAGGCAAGAAAACTACTGCAAAGAGTCATTGAAGAAGACCCGCAAAGTGAATGGGGTATGAGGGCACAAAGGATGCTTGAAGAGTGGGAGGCACAACGGAGGGAAATTGAAAAAGAAGAGCAGAGCGAACAGTAAGAACAACACCACCGCACAAGGTAAGCGAGGCTTGAATGTGAAGAAGTGCAAATGGACGCTCACAACAGGTTTGTGGCTCCTCATGAAGGGTTTGAGAAGGTGATGATGAATTGAGCGCCCCAACAATGTGGCAACGCTATGAGCGCGTTGGGTTTTCGCTTGGGATGATAAGCAGTGTCATCGTATGCATTGCATACCTGCTTAACATTTTTCCGATGCCTCAAATTGATGACTGGATGAAGAAGTGCTTGTTCATACTCCGTGGGGAGCTTCAACCAACAGATGAGATTGTCATCGTAGCTATAGACAACGAAAGCATAAAGAGGTTGGGGCGCTTCCCATGGCGACGAAAATTGCATGCTGATTTGCTAAGGCAATTGCGCACAGCTAAAGCGGTGGTCATGGACATAATGTTTGTTGAAGCTGATAAGGAGCACCCAGAGGATGACATTGAGCTCGCCAAAGCGATTAGTGAGTGTGGTAATGTTATCCTTCCGATGCTTCGCCTTGATGAGCCAACCGCAAAAACGAAGAGCGAAGAAAAGGCGTTCAACACCGCTGTAAAGAAGTCCGCATATTACGCTCCAGAGGACTGTAGCAAATCGTTCAAAGAAAGGCTTACAGCATTGGCATCAACGATGCCTCTACTGCTTAAAGCGCCTATTGAAACATTCACCAAAGGCTGTCACTCTGTTGGCGTGGCATTCGCCTACCCAGACCTTTGGAACATCTACAGGCATATACCGCTTGGCATACCAGTTGAGAGTAGTGATCCACAAGGAAGCCTTTTCGTAGTTCCGAGCGTTGTGCTTGAAGCTGCGAGAGTAGCTATGGGAATAAGCAAAAACGATGTCTCGTTCGCTGAAGGTGGTGTTAACTTTGGTGGCAAGTTCATACAGGCAAAGGGAGTAAACTGGCTTATGGAAATAAACTTCGCTGGCGGAAAAGGTGCGTTCACTCAGTTCCCATATCATGCCATCCTCTCGGGAGACATCAAAAGGAGAGAGTTTGACGGTAAGGTCGTCATTGTTGGCTTCACCGCTGAAGGTCTATACGACATCCGTCCATCCCCATTTAGTCAACACACATACGGCTCTGAGATAATAGCGAACGCAATTCACACAATCATAAGTGGACAGCACTTCAAACACACACCAAAGGGCATACCAATGCTCATTGCGCTCATCATCTCTGCGCTCCTCTCATTCGTCCTCTTACGAGCAAACCCACTTCTTTCGCTACTCAGCATGATCATGCTCATCTGTGGCATAACCTTCGTTGCGCTCAAGCTCTTTTCGCTTCGTTTGCTTCTTGATGTATCACCGCTTTACGGAAGCACCGTCCTTTCCTATGCGCTAATCACAGCATGGGGTTACTTTGGTGTTGGTAGGGAACATAGGCGCATCAAAGAAATGTTTGCCTTATATGTAAGCAAGGAAGTGGCTGAAAGGTTAGCACGCTACCCGGAGCTTGCAGCCTTGGGTGGTGAGGAGAGAGAAATAAGCGTGCTCTTCGTTGACATACGAAACTTCACAGAGACGATGCAACGCCTCGGTGCAAAGAGGCTCGTAAGACTGCTCACGGAATACTTCACTGAAATGTCGGAAATCGTGAAAAGGCATGGTGGCTTTGTGGACAAGTTCATTGGCGATGAAGTGATGGCGTTGTTTGGTGCGCCTTTGCCAATTGAGAAGCATGCCCTTAGTGCTGTCATGGCTGCGCTTGAGATGAGGGCTGTCACTGAGAAGCTCTCAAAGCAATGGAGGGAAAGAGGGGAACCCGAACTTAAAGTGGGCATCGGCGTGGCAACTGGAAAAGCTTCTGTCGGCAACTTCGGAGCTGTTGATAGATTTCAATACACAGCACTCGGTGATGCAGTGAACTTGGCTGCAAGGCTTCAAGCTATGACGAAGGAAGTTGGTGCAACAATACTTGTTTGTGAAAGGACCGCAAAGGATGTTGAAGGGGTTGTAGAGCTAAAGCCTGTTGGTGAGCTAAAGGTTAGGGGTTTCTCGGAGCCAGTAAAAGCTTTTGAAGTCGTCGGAATAACCAAAGGAAACGATGCCAACGAAGCGACCTGACAAGCCGCCTAATATCCGCCTCAAGATTAAGGATGTTCTCCTTGTCAAAGTGCAACGGTGAATAGGCTATGAAAGAGAGGCGACGCAAAAGCGCCGACGCATTTGAGAACACCTCTTTAAGGTGCTCAACGCTGTGTGAATCCAACATTGAAGCTATCTCCAGTGGCGTGTGAAAGTGCTCACAGCATACACCAATGCGATTTAACTCGTTAAGAAGGGATAGATAGGAACGCTGGAGATGCTCCGATAGCTTCCCTTTGGAGAAGCTTATGCGCATATAAATTGAGCGCACCCAGAACTTAAGCATCGGTATGATTGAAATGAGCGCAAGCAACCCAATAAACCACCCAAAGAAGCGTTCCATTACAGACCACTTTATTCGTGAGCGCACATTACGCCACCAAGAGACAAAGTCAAAAAAGCCTCTTCTCATCCTTCCCGGTGGCGTTGGGTCAACGATGACCCATCCATGCTTTGGGATGTAAATCTCAACCCATACATGTGCGTCTTGTTCTCGCAAGGTCAATGTCCTCGTTGATTGGTCATATTCATCGCTCATGAAACCGGCTAAAACCCTACTTGGTATGCCAACAGCCCTACACATCACAGCGAGAGCACTCGCAAAGAAATCGCATGCACCTTCCCGTGTCCAGAAGAGGAAGTAATCAACAGCATCAACATCTAAAGGGACATGAGGTGGCGTGAGCGAGTAACGACAATGCTTTTGCAGATAGTTAACGAAGCGCATCGCTGTCTCATACGGTGTTTTAGAGCCAGCTGCTATTTCTTTTGCCAGCTGTGCCACCCTCTCAACACTGGTTGGCAGTTGGAGGTATTTTGGAGGCACTTGCTCACCCACGCTATCAAATGTCTCGTTAGCATTCATGAGCATCTCAACTGATGGTTCATTCACTGCTGCTACGATTTCATAGGAGTTCACAATCACACTCGTTCTGTAGGTCCTCAGTATGCCATCTTGCGATACACGCAACTCTTGCAAATATGCGTTACTTACGAGCTTTAGAGGCAGACCTGGTGTCAGCAATGCAGTAGGGGATGGCTCAAGTATTCTAACTTTGGCACGCACGATCTTAGGGTGTGGTGGTAGCTCAAAATCAAAGACGAAGCTACCATCGCTTAGCTGTTCAACTTGCTTGCTCTCTTCATTGCTTCCCCAACCATGCCCAGTATACTCATCGTAAATCTGGGCACGCCAGTATGGGTAGAAATCACCCTCTATCTCAAACAGCTTTTTTGGGGACAGTTTTATTGGTCCTCCCCATAAGGTCATGTGGCGTGAGAATGTCGTAAACTCTGGGCTAAGCATGAAGAACCTCCTCGGTGCTGGAAGCCTAACATTGGGTGGGGCAATCGGCATCCTGATGTAGAGAAGAAGAGGTGTAAGCAAAATGCTTGTGAGCATGACTGCTAAGCTCCATTGTGCGCTACTGACCACATGGAGGCTCAAAAAATCTTTAGCGCAAAGCATCCTCTCATCACGCAACTTTACAGCACGCATCACGGTTGTTTCATATGCTAACAGGAATGTGCCAAGCGAAACGATGAAGATGGCTGCTACTGTCACCTCAATGTTGATGTTGTGAAGCGCTGAGAGGGACACCATTGACAGCGATGGCAATAGAACAAAGGAGAGCGGTGCATAATCATAGCCCCAACGCCCCGTCACAGTGAGCGTTATAACACAAACCCATGTCATTAGCGCAAGTGGATGTAAATCACGAAGTTCAAAAACTACAGGTGGGAAGAAACGATGTGGCTCTATAATCAACCCATACAGCGGTATGAAAACGACGAGGAGAAGTGATATAGCTTGCCCAATTCCATCGGGCAACGTAGTGATCTTGACTGAGCGAACATAATTTGAGAGCAAGCCGATTGTAGCAAGCGTTAGCGCTGCGCTCCCAAAGAACGGATCACCAATCGTTAAGGCAGAGGCAAACAACGCTGAGAATGCTACAACGAACGTGCAAACATATGCAGGGAGCGCAACGCGAGTGCTTCCCCACGGGATGCCCATCGCCACCACATCAGCGCTATCGCTTTGGTGCCGACCACCGTTTAAACTTTCATCGGCGTGACTTAAATGCGACATGGCTTCACATCTCACCCGATGGCAAGTGGAGCATATGCTTCACATTCAATGCGTTAGCCTCAATCAATGCAAACCCATCGTGTATGGAAACACAGATGTCGCAATCTTGTGCTACCTGCTTTGCATCATTAGAGTGCTCTGTCAATACTGCTACCAAAGTTGCTGAGCGCCCATACAGCTTGCGTGCTTTATGGATGACCTCAATAGCGCTTGGAGCATCTATTGGTTCAATTCTCGCAAGCTCATAGAGCAAGACCTTCAACTCGCCATAGCTCTCAACAGCAAGCCCCGGAGTCGGTATGAATGGCTCTGCAACAAGCGTAACTGAAGCACCAAGCCTTAAAAGCTCGCCTGCTATGGATGCTGCGAGCATTACTGCATGCTCAATTGAAGCGTTAATTCCATCGCCCCAGTGTGCTCTCTTATCGCAATCAACGACAAGCACAGCATTACCATGCTGTTCACGCTCAAACTCCATAACGCTGAGCCTGCCAGTATGCGCGGTTACCTTCCAATGTATTCGCTTCCATGGGTCGCCCGGATGATATTCACGCACACCGTAAAACTCCATCCCAGTGCTGCTCATCTCACCGTTGCTTTCGTTCAACTCACCAAAGATATAACCGGCTGTGCTCCACATAAAAGGAATGCTTATCACCCTCGGCAAAACGGTGAGCCTGTAGTAACATGGGAATGCCTTAACAGCGCAAAAGAGCCCGAATGGGTCTCTTGTAAGCATAAGCACATGCTTGTATTCGTATATGCCTCGCTTCTGCGCCTTCAACCTGAAGCTCACAGATGTAGTATTTTTTGGCGGTATGAGTAGCACAGTCCTTTGAGCATGCTCTGGATCAATCGGCTTCAGCCAACGCATCTTCGGTAAAGCTACCTCAACAAATGCTCGCATAAGCACACCGTCGTTAGCAATCTCGGTCGTTATTTCAATTTCATCACCACATGTAACCTCGCATGGACCTCTCACTTCAACTCGGAGCGCCTTATGGCTCACCCTAACCCATATTGAGCTGAGAAGCAAAGCTGATAAGACAGCCGCAAAAAGAAAACACAAGTGATAGACACCAAAGACAAACCCCACGATGAAGAGCACAAACGCTGCCATGTAGAAGGCGAGACGCCTGTTGAAGCTGCCAAGCGGTAAAAGAGAGTTGTGCAACTCACTTTGCATTATTGTTCACCGCTTTCAAAGTTACCTCAAGCACTGTTGCTTGCAACATCTAACTGAGCCAACTGTAATTTTGGCGCACCAACGGTAAACAACGATGCATGCACTTGTGTAAAATGGCTTTTTCAGCGCCTCGCAATCCGTAATGAAAGAGGGATTAAAAGTGCGCTTCAAAACTGATCATTGGCTTTAGCCAGTTGGTGATGATGAATTTGGTAGCGCCGAATTAGCTCAGCGCTAAAAATTCTGCTTTGGAGGACAAACTTACAGGTGAGCCAAAATTCCTTCACATGCCCCATCCAATTAGTTTTGATCGGGTGATGATAAATGGGCGGGCAAACACATGGATACTTCATCATAGGCACCGCAGGGCATGTTGACCATGGCAAGACTGAACTCATAAAGAGGCTGACAGGGATAGACACGGATAGGCTCCCAGAAGAGAAACAGCGTGGCATGTCCATTGACATAGGCTTTGCATACTTTAACCTCCCAGATGGTAAGAGGGTTGGGATAATTGATGTTCCTGGGCACGAGCGCTTCGTGCATAACATGCTTGCGGGCGCTGCTGGAATTGACATGGTGCTGATGGTGGTTGCAGCCGATGAAGGCGTGATGGCTCAAACTGTTGAGCACATGAACATATTGCAATTGCTCGGCGTGAGTGATGGCATCATAGTCGTCACAAAGAAGGATTTGGTTGATGAGGAATGGCTTGGGCTCGTCTGCGAAGACATAAGGGAGCGCTTTAAAGGGACATTCCTTGAGAATGCACCTATGGTTGCTGTCTCTTCAGTCACAGGCGAAGGCTTTGACGAATTGCTTGAGCTCATCTGCCAAAAGGCGAAAGAGGTTGTCCCTCACAAGGATGTTGAACGCCCATTCAGGCTCCCTGTAGATAGGGCTTTCATCAAGTCAGGATTTGGCGTGATAGTCACAGGGACAGCATTTTCAGGCGAAGTCTGTGTTGGACAAGAAGTTGAGATTGCCCCTCTTGAGATACGGACAAGGATACGGAGCATGCAAGTCCACGGGAATAGTGTTGAGAGAGCATTTGCTGGGCAAAGGGTGGCAATGAACTTGGTCGGCATTGAGAGGGAAGAAATAAGCAGAGGCTGTGTTGTCACCGAGATTGGGTATATGAAGCCAACAAACCGCATTGTCGCAAAGCTGCGTCTCCTTGAAAACGCAAAGAAGCCTTTGAAAGATGGCGCACCAGTGCGCTTACATATTGGCACGGGTGAATGGATAGCGAGGGCTTTCTTGCTAAAGGGAGACGAGTTGGAACCAGGTGGAGAGGAGTTTGTAGAACTGCGCACCAACGAAAAAATTGCGTGTGTTCGCTATGATAGGTTCGTCATACGCTCATACTCGCCTCAGGAAACAATCGGTGGCGGTATCATTGTTGAGCCATACCCGAAGCGATACAGAAGGCATTCGCCACAATACTACGAAAGTTGCGTGCGAAAAGGTTCTGCAGATTATAAGGAAACGGCTTCAGTATTGCTTGATGAGCATAGGGATGGATTGAAAGTGAGCGAGCTGTCGGTTTTGCTCCACTTGAAGCAGGAGCACACAGCAAAACTGCTTGAGGAGCTATGCGAAGAAGGAAAAGCAGTCAAGCTTAGCGATGTTTCATTTATGTCAACCAAATCATACGAGGCTGTAAGCGAAGAATTGCTCCATCTGCTACGCTCATATCACAGCAAACACCCACTCCATATCGGCATAAAGAAAGGAACACTGCTCGGACAGCTTGAGGGCATTGAGAACGAGGCAGTCCTTGAGATGCTCCTCAAAAGGCTTGAGGCTGAAGGGAAGTTGGTTGTGGAAAAGGAGTTCGTTAGGCTTCCAGAACACTCACCAATGCTTACTGGGAGACACTTGCAAATAGCGAACAGGATGCTCAAGCTATGTGCCAATGCCGGTTTTGCACCACCATCAACACAGGAGTTGCTTCAACAGTTCAGTGACGAAAGTGAGGAAGCTTCCGAAGTGTTACATGCGCTCGTTGAGGGAGGACAACTACTGCGCATAGACGAATTCATTTTCCACCCACAAACGATTGAAGAAGCTAAACGGATAGTGAGGGAACACATTTCAAAGAACGGCAAGATAACACTCGCTGAATTCAGGGACATAACGAAAACAACGAGAAAGTATGCCCTACCACTCCTTGAGCACCTTGATAAAATTGGCTTCACACAGCGTATCGGTGATTACCGCATATTACGTGCACATGCTTCATGCATAGAAGACGGCTCTACCAGATAGTGATGGGTCTTTGTGTTAACATCAAAGATACCTAATCAAGCTTCGGGATGTTGCATGCCACTTCCTTTCCGAGCCTCGCTGATTCATAGATTGCATCTATGATGACATTGGTCATCATTATCTCCTCTGGTGGTGTTGGTGGCGTCGTTCTTCCTTCTTTTATTGCGTTGATGAATGCGCTAATTTGTGTAGCCAATGAATCTGGGCGTGGCAGTGCCGGGAAAGTAATGTTTGCCATTGTGCCATGCTCATCACGGTATAGCTCAAATGGTTCAAGGCGAAGCCCACCCTTATCGCCGAGTATGAAAGTCCAACCGAGCGAATCTGCGTGCATAGCCCAAGCCATCTTAAGAACCCACGCCATGCCGTCTTCAAAGCGAACGAATGCAGCGCTAAAATCTTCCACCTCAAAGTCGTTGACCTCCCACTGCCAACCGCCCTCAACGAGCGCCTCTTTGCTTTTACCTATCAAGTCAGATGTGATTGCGCTCACTGAAACTGGTTTTGGCTGCCCAAGGATGTGAAGGAGTGTGTCCATCGTGTAGACACCCAAATCAAGCACAACGCCACCACCAGCAGTTTCCTTGCGTATGAAGGCGGAGCCACCCCAACCTGGTATGCGTCTTCTACCACCAATGAAGCCCTCAGCATAGTAGACCTTACCAAGCATCCCAGAATCAACCAAACGCTTAGCTAACTGCACGGATGGTGAAAAGCGCGTTCGTATAGCAACCTCAAGCAATTTTTGGTTTTCCCGAGCTGCCTTTATCATTGCTACAGCTTCGTTCGCAGTTGTAGCCATTGGCTTCTCACAGAACACGTGCTTACCAGCCTTAAGTGCATCTATGGCAATCGGGGCATGAAATGCATGTGGCGTGCAAATGCTAACGGCATCTAATTCCTCCATCTGAAGCATCTGGCGGTAATCGCTAAAGACATGTGGCACATCAAACTCAGTAGCCCTTTGGCGCGCACGCTCAATCACTACATCAGTGCACGCAATCACTTTGACATCGGGTAACGATGTGTATGCTTGAAAGTGACGCACAGAAATCATCCCACAGCCTATGACGCCGACTTTGACCTCACTCATCTCCATCACCTCACACACCTGTTTGAAAGCTCTCAAACGATGGCAAGCTACGCGAAATATCTTTGATGCAGTTTGCCAACGATGGGGGCATATGTCAAACATAGCTAACCACACAAAAACCTAAGTCGCCTTTCGTGTAAAGGGAGCGATGTTCATCTACTATTGACATCGTAGTAAATTGCGACAAGTTGCATAATTGCAAAACGCCTCAAAACAAGAGGGTCAGGAAAATCACCGTTGCTTAACAGGTGATATAGCAATGCTACCACCGCTTGAGAGTGAAGTGTTGCGCATCGTCTGGAAGAAGGGGGAGGCATCGGTTAGGGATGTTTGGTTGGCGATGTGCTCATACGGGAAGCGAAGAGCCTACACGACGATCATGTCGGTGATGGTGCGCCTCTATCAGAAGGGCTTTTTGAAGCGCAAGAAACATGGCAAACGCTACATATACGAGCCCGCCATTTCACAAGCTGATGCCTTAAAGCTCATCATACGCTCTTTCATCCAGAACATACTGCGATGGTTTGGTGAGCCAGCTTCTGCGTATTTCGTTGAAGAGTTGACTAACATCCTACCAACAGCAACCAACAAACTGCACAAGGCTCTGAAGAAGGGTAAAGGGGATAAGAAACGGTGAGGGATATCAACCCTTTCTTCATCAGCGTTTGTTTCTCAATTTTGGTGTCTGAGTTTGTGATGGCAAGCGTTTGCATATCATTGCACATGACACAAAATCTATGGCATGACAAGGTTAGACCAGATGCGTTGCACAAGACTTTGTTTACAGCGATGCTATTCCCTTTGCTCATTGGCTTCTCTTTCACCTTCCTGACGCTCTCCTCAGCAGCGTGGTGCATTTCACATGCACATGCGCTTGCATGCGATTGGCAACTTCAAAAGTGCTTCCTTCAATGCCTGCACTTATGTTCGCATGCAAACAAAATAAATGCGCTGATAGCTAAAGCTGTTGCTCACGCGCTGAGCAACATGACCAAGCTGTTAAGCGCCTTGCTCATGGTGCTCTTCATATGCGGGCGTGTGTTTTGGCTCAACATTTGGCGCAAGGCGCTGAAAGCACCTTCAAGGAAGCTGATGCGCCTTGTGGCTTCATCCCCAGAGCTCTCGGAGAAAAGGATTAACATAGCCGAGTGCGAGAGTTGGTTCTGTCAAGCTGGCATCTTTGGATGGATATCGCCAACGATTGTTATCTCAAGAGAACTCGTCAATAAGCTGACCGATGAAGAGTTGGAAGTGCTCATCAAGCACGAAGTCGCTCACAAAAGACACCTTGACCAACTCAAGCACCTTATAATGCGCATGCTCACATGCATCTTTTTTGTTGTGCCTTACTTCATCTGGCTCAGAAGGAAAGTCGAAAGCGCAATGGAAGCAACAGCAAATAGCGATGCATTGAAAGATGTAATAGACAAAGCCGAGAGAGACGACCTCAAAGCGCTTCGCGAGCATTGTGCGAGGGTAGCCTTTGTTTGGCTTGTCATATTCACTGCATCAGTTACGTGCCTATGTGGACTCATCGCAAAGCCTGTATTTGCAACAGCACATTGCTTCTTTGAGGTTGTGCTCTTCTTGAAGTAGCGATGGCGAAATTGAAAGCACACAAGCTACGAAGTTGATGCGAGGATTTTGGATGTCACAGCCTTGGAGGTGGTGAAGGATGCGCTCAACTGCGATGCATGTGGCATGTGTTGCTATTGCGTTCATGGTTTGCTTTCAGCCAGGCGTTATGGCAGAACCTATAAAGCCTGCGCTTGATGAAGATGTAACAGTGCTAAAGCAACGCGTTGAGGAACTTAGCAAGCTCGTTGAACAACTGAAGAGGCGAATTGAGGAACTTGAGAAATCCAAAGACACAAACGCAACACAGGCAGACCAAGCTCCCGAGAACGAGCTTGAGTTACCCACACCTCAACCGATTGCGCAAGTTGGTGGTGCTGGTCTCTGGCAGGCGATGAACCCAGACATAAGCGTCATAGGGAGCTTCGCTGCGAGGCTTGGTGGCAAAAACCCGTTTGGTAGCTTCAAGGGCTCTGCCCTTAGGACTGTTGAGCTTGCCTTACAAGCATACGCAGACCCATTTGGGCGCTTTGATGCATTCGTTGAGCACAACAGCGAGGGAACTCACATCTGTCAGGCTGAATTGACACTCCTTGACCCGCGTATTCTACGGCTACCAAAAAGGCTTCAAATCAGTGGTGGCATATTGCTTGCAGGCGTCGGGAAGCTCAACTCAATACACGCACATGAACAACCATTGGCAGATATACCACTCATGCACCAGTTCTTTTACTCACACCCACACCGTGAGAACCATGAGAACCGCGAGAATCATGCACACAATGAGAACCATGAGAACCACGAGAACCATGAGAACCATGCACACCACGAAACTATTTCACTGCTCAGGCACATCATTGAGCATGGTGGACACAACTTTCATGGTGCTGGTGCGAGGATAAGCTACCTGCTACCGACAAAGAATCCGAGGCACGCACATGAGGTATCCATTGAGGCACTAAATGCGCACAACCTCACATTTGATTGTGATAGTGGGCGCCCATTACTGCTTGGCAGATGGCGTTCCTTCTTTGAGCTCGCACCACTCACGCATACACTTGATCTGGGATTCAACTATGGTTACGGACCAAACAGCTTCGGTGGCAATACACGCCTTTACTCCGTTGACCTGACATATCGTTGGCGCCCAATTGAGCGTGGGCTTTACAGGTCGCTCAGTTGGTATAACGAGTTTGCTGTCGCAAGGCACTCTGGCAACGGCAGTTCATGGAACACGACTGGCTTTTTCTCAATGCTTGAGTATCAACTTTCACGCACAACCTACATTGGAACAAGGTATGATTGGGCGAGCTTGCCAAACGGTAAGGCACACGGCTCTGGAGTTTCTTTCGCCATCACCTATTACCCAAGCGAGTTCTCTCGCTATCGTCTCCAGTTGAACAGGCGAAGGTTCTCACTCATCGGCTCTTCTTGGGACTTGATCTTGGAGATGACTTTCTCAATCGGCATCCATAGACCACACCCGTTCTAATGGCTCAAATAGCAGTCTGCAACTCAGCACAATCAAACACTGTAAAGGGGGGAAAGTAATGCACAACGCAAATGCATTTCACCACAAAGCCGTAAGAACGTTGCTCAATGCAGTCCCTCTGCTCATCGGCGTATTTGTGTTCGTCTTATCCGCTTTAACTGAAGCACATGCAAGGAAGCTTTTTGCAGTGACAACGACATCCGACTTGCGCTACTTCGTTGAGAGGGTTGGCGGAGACAAAGTCACTGTGTTCAGCTTAATGCATCCACGCCAGAACCCGCACACAGTTCAACCGCTACCTTCATTTGCTGTTCAAATGAGCCGTGCCGATTTGTTCGTTTGCATAGGGCTTGACTTTGAGCTATGGGCAGACCAGCTCATTGACATGGCACGCAACCCAAAGATAAGGAGGGGTGCACCCGGATATGTTGACGCTTCAATAGGTGTGCCATTGCTTGAGGTGCCAACATCAAGGGTGACGAGAGAACAAGGCGAGATACACATCTTCGGCAACCCGCATTACTGGCTTGACCCAATTAACGCAAAGATCATCGTCAACAATATTACTGCTGGCTTGAAGAGGGTCTCACCAGAGAACGCTGACTATTTTGAAGCCAACAGAAAGAAGCTCTTGAACGAGCTTGATGAAATCCTCAAAGAGACACTGAAGCTCGCAGAGCCATTGAAGGGCGAGAAGATAGTCACATACCACCTGACATGGTCATACCTTGCGCATCGCTACGGCTTTCAAGTCATAGGGCAACTTGAGCCGAAGCCGGGCATACCACCATCGGCAAGACATATAAGCGAACTGGTGGCGAAGATGAAAGCAAACGGAGTGAAGGTCATACTTAAAGAGCCTTTCTATGAAGACCGTTTCCCGAAACTCGTTGCAAAACAAACTGGCGCAAAGATTGTTGAGGTGTCGCCGTCAATCGGTGGTGATAAAGGCATTAACTCGTATCGTGATCTGCTTGTGAACATATTGACCAAGCTCATTGAGGCAATAAGAGGGTGAGGTAAATTGAGCGCGAGCGATAAGGAAAACAAAGAGAAGCTCGTCACGGCACAGAACCTATGGCTTGGCTACGGTAAACAAGTCGTCTTGAGAGATGTGGAAGCCTGCATTTACCGTGGTGAGTTTGTAGGGCTGGTTGGACCAAACGGGTCTGGCAAAACGACATTCCTCAAAGCTTTGCTTGGCATATTGAAACCGATTCGTGGCTCAATAATTTGGCATGTGCCAAAGGAGAATACACGCATTGGCTATGTGCCACAGCGTGAATTGCTTGACGAGCTCTATCCACTTAGCGCCATTGATATCGTGCTCATGAGCAGATTGCAGAAGAAGCAATTCATGAAGAGGCTGACTAAGGAAGATGTTGATATAGCGATGTGGGCTCTTGAGCAGGTTGGGATTGCAGATATCGCAAACCAGCCGTATAGGTTGCTCTCTGGTGGACAGAGACAAAAGGTTCTCATAGCGAGAGCTCTTGCAGTTGAGCCAAACATATTGATGCTTGACGAGCCAACGAACGGGCTTGACCTGCCAACAGAGCACTCAATCATGGAGCTAATAGCACGCCTCCATAGTGAGCTATCAATAACCGTCATCTTCGTGACACATTTGCTCAACCTCGTTATCAACTTCGCAAGCAAGCTCTGCATCTTCCACGATGGTCATGTTTATGTTGGTGAGACATCCGAGATGCTCTCTTCTGAGAGGCTGAAGGAGGCTTATGGTGTTGAAACAATTGTAGCTACAGTGAACGGAAGGAAATTCATATTCGTGCGCCAGTGACCTTGGCAAACAAGAACGAGGTGACTTTGAGATGCACACAAATGTTATCCATTTGCTCCTGATGCCTTTCCTGAGCGCTCAGGTGGCTTCGCTAACCTGCTGTTATGTTGGTGTGTATGTTGTTTTGAGGCGCATCGTCTTCGTTAGTGCAGCATTAGCACAGCTCGGTGCTGCTGGTGTTGGGCTCGGACTATTGCTCAATATCAATCCAGTTGTAACATGCTACGCATTCATTCTGCTCGGAATGCTCCTTGTCCCAATTGTTCAGCGCGAGAGGCGAGTCAGCCGTGAGAGCATACTTGGCGCAATGTATGCTGTGTCTGCATCGCTTGCAATGATATTCGTTGCTAAGAGCCCAGCTGAACAGCACTTGATGGAATCAATACTGTTTGGCGAGTTGCTTTATTCAACTGGCGATATGGTTTTGCGCCTGAGCATAATTGCAGGAATTGTCCTTTCAACCCACATGCTCCTCTTCAAACCGATACTGCTCTCATCATTTGACCCAGAGTTTGCAACCACACTCGGCATAAGGGTGAAGCTATTTGACTTAATCTTTTACACCACGCTTGCTGTGCTCATCGGCGAGTGCATTCGCTGTGTTGGTGCGCTGTTGACATTCGCATACCTTGTCATACCACCGCTTACGGCGCTCCTTTTGACAAGCAGGTTGAAAGTCGCTTTCGTTACTTCAATTGCATTCGGTTTCATCGCAAACATAATTGGGCTCATCATCTCTTTCAAATACGATTTGCCATCAAGCCCAACTGTGGCAGTATGCACACTGCTACCGCTCATCCTCGTAGCGCCAATCGCACTCGGCATCTCTCTAAGCTCCTCTTG